>Ga0209589_1003747_pt1 | contig 26528 bp, 13 predicted proteins | sample CowpeawhiteBW_FD_187525 | JGI IMG/M metagenome (GOLD analysis project Ga0209589, IMG submission 187525) | Root nodule microbial communities of legume samples collected from California USA - Cow pea white BW (SPAdes) (version 2) | ecosystem: Host-associated > Plants > Roots > Nodule | place: USA...
ACACAAATATCACACAGCTTATAATGCAATGTTTGATCACTATTCAAAAAACCTATATGAAAATAGGACTGTTGTTTGATAAAATCATTATAAGTATTTGCATGTACATATTCGTGCAGCAAAAGCTATGGGTTTAAACTCTTTATGTAGATACATATTTGAATAGCAATAAATTCATTTTTAAAGAATTTAACATTTTGGCACTTTGTTACTGTCAACATATGTATGGTTGAATTTTAAGTAGTATATATTTGCTTACATTTCATTAATGGTATTTTCTGCTCGTAGTGACTTCTTGTTCTGGTTCTTTACAGTTGTAGCTCAAACTCTTGCTAAATTATTCTCCATTCTTCACTTTCTCAAGTTTACATCTGTTTTGCAAATACTTTTACGGACCACGCATATGAGTGATGTTGCTGGAGCTTCTTAATCCTTATTGCTGAATAACTATGACAACTGGATGATGCATTATCTGACTGTCTGGATTTGAAGTTTACATTTGTGATTCAGCTAATATTGTTTGCATCACAGAAACTTTCACCAATAGATTTTACTTTTCAAATTGGTTTAATATGTCAGAAATTGACATGACGGTTATTAAACCAGAGGTATGCTACGTTTCAATTTTTATTTAAAGTTGTATCACTTTGAGTTTTTTATCTTGTTTGTCTCATTTAGATTTGGTAGTCATGCATGCTGATTTTTTCTTTTAATCTTTATTCATAAAGAGTACATTCCGTTGTATACGTTTCAAAACCTTATTAGTATTAATCTTTTCCACTCTTAGAAATTGGAGTTTAACCTAATTCAAGTACACAAAATTGGCTTGAAATATAATGTTTGCACCAATATATGTATTATAATTTGGTTATATATCTAATTGATGTGGAATTTTTAACACACTCTCTCATATTGATGATTAAACCTCTTGAGTGTGGGAATGGATGAGGCCCAATTGTACGTGGCATAATAGGTCCAACAACTCTCAATAAGATAGATTTTTAGTGAATGTGAGCTCTCTAACTGTTACTATATTTTAAATTCTTAGTTTAAAAATATTTAGATAAGTTAAATCTTGTTGTGAGTCTTATCATCCTCTTACAATGTTTATTGTTTTTCCTCTCTGGAGTTGTTGAGATTTTAGAAACTGTAGATATTTAAGTGGTGTTACATGGGCTGAGGTTTTAGACAGGAATATGAATTATCTTTAGTTTTGGCTCTTAAATGGATGGGTTTAGAGAAATTGCTATTACTCTGGATTAGTTTTCCTGTATGTTAATCAGTCCTAGTATGGTTTAAAGTTCGCTTGTTAATTATTATAAAAAAAATTAAGTATCATTAAAATTAATGATTAATGAGTTGGTACTCCACTAGATTAGTTTCAGTTTGCTATAATTTATCAGCCATAACAAACTAAAAACATACAGATGATAAAATGAGTTATTCACTCTCTCGAGTATTTGGTTCTGCCAGAGAAGCAAAAAGCTTGTCTTTTTTTTTTTTCAGTCCCAGTTCCTGATAAATCCTTAGTTTCACAGAAAAAATTTCAGATGATGAAGCCTTATATCTGGCTTGAGACATCAGATGGTTCAATCCAGCAAGTGGAACAAGAAATTGCAATGTATTGCCCTTTGATTTGTAAAGAAATAATACAAAAAGGGATGGGATCTTCCAAGAATTGTGCAATATGTCTTCCTCAACGAGTCAGTCCTGCAACATTGAGCTTAATACTTGATTATTGTCGTTTTCATCAAGTACCAGGTCGCTCAAACAAGGTTCTAGTACCTGCTCTACCTCTCTCTTTAATGCTTGTATGTACATTGTTATTATCTTTGTAAAAAGATAATGTAGTGCTGAAGAACTATATGTGAAGATGATCTTACCTGGGGGTTGTTCTTTGTATAGGAAAGGAAGTCTTATGATGAAAAGTTTGTTAGGATGGACACAAAGCGGCTGTGTGAGTTGACATCTGCTGCAGACAGCCTTCAGTTGAAGCCATTGGTTGATCTTACAAGTCGTGCACTTGCCCGGATAATTGAAGGAAAATCTCCAGAGGAGATACGTGAAATATTTCATCTGCCTGATGATCTAACTGAGGTGTCTGGTGCTTGTGAGAACTCTGTATGCCAATTATGTCTTCTTTCATCTTTAATTCTCTCTTTTCACACGTGCTTTTGATCCAGGAAGAGAAGTTGGAGCCCTTGAAGAACACAACTGATGACCCAAGGATCAGGCTTTTGAACAGATTGTATGCGAAGAAGAGGAAAGAACTAAAAGAGCGTGAGAGGTTGAAGGTACACGTGTTGTTTCTTTATTTATCAAATTACCTACAGTATATGTTACATTGTATGATGTAGTCCTTATTCCTTAATTAGATTTTCCCAATTAAATTGAACTTTGCTGCAAAGATATGTTGTCTTGTATCTCTTCTCTATCCTAAATTTTAAATTGTTGAATTTAATGAGAATAATCTTTTGCATGTTTCAGAGTGTTGAAGTTGAAGAAGAGCATATAGATAAACGTTCCGTTGATGATCTCTTGTCTTTTATTAATGGAAATGATGAAGGTAAAACATTTTGTATCCCTGTTTTTTTCTTGCGTTTACTTCCTGTTCATCCCTAATTGAATTCTTTCTATTTTATATTATATTTGGGCCTCATGAAATTATTTTTGTGAAACCTTCATGATGGACATAGTGATTGGTGTGATGATTGAAATAAGAGGGAAGATATTAATGACAATGACCAATGAGAACTGTATAATGACTGTTGGTCCTACCATGACAATTGTATGGGATCGCTGAACCTACTATGCAATTATGTCTATATGTAGCATGGTTTTTGTTACTCATGTCTCTTGTCTTTTACTTGTTTTTATTTAGAATAGTTTCATAACTCTTTGGGTGGAATGTTCTGAGAGCTGTATCTTTTTTAATTTATTTTCTGGTTTAATTCCTTTGAAAGCCTAATTAATGATGAAGAATTTCGTCACAGATCCAAAGGGCATTAAAACTTCTAAGAATAAAAAGAAAAATAGAAGGAAAAAAGAGCAACATCAGAAGAACTCTTGTCTGAAGGAAGCTTCTGGAGTGAATAAGAAGGTTGTTACAAATATTCTGTTCTATTTTTTTTAATGAAAAAATTCAACTATTTATCATGTAAATTTAAGTGCTGCCTTCTTTTATCTCATGATAGGAAGTAAATGGTCAAAACATCAGACATACAAATTCTGAAGCTGATATAATTGCCGAGACTTCAATTTCACATACAGAAGATGTTTTCGCTCATAAGGAGTTTGATGATGGAGATATAGATGATGGGATTGATCCTGCACTTAAGGAAAAAATTGACAGGTGGGGCTACATTCGTAGTGCATGTTTGGAAATGCTTTTTTGGGAGAAATAATTTTTTTAAAGCTCTCCCAGGAAGTTGTGATTAGAAAAGAACAATTATTTCTTCAAATAGGCATGAACCAAATACACACTAATTATAATGTTTGCACTAAGTTGTTTCTAAAGTCTTTAGCATAGTTGCAGTAGCAGATCACAAGCTTTTCTCCTCATTAGTGATCTATAGCATTTCGGATTTTTTTTTTTTTGTGGAGTATAGCATATGCAGAGGACAAGGCATCAGAATGATTGAACTCTATCCATCATTCTACAAATTGTACTTTTTGAGTCATCTATTACTGGTTGAATATGGCATGAAGTGTTTGTGTTTATCAGAGGAAGATATGGCAATGCCAATTTGTTGGACTTTACAACTTTTTATTTATTTATTTCATCTTTTTTGTTGTTTTCTGTAGGAGAATGATAAATTTAGAAATATTTTGTATCCTATATCAACTAGCCTTTAATTTTTCATGACCATGAATATTGTAAAGCTATTAGATGGCTAATGCCATTGGATGTGCTAACTTGCTTAGGATGGCAAGTAATATTTCCCCCTTTTCTTAGCTAGTCTTTGGCAATATTATGATGATAGTTGAATGGCCACTTCAGTTCTGCTTCTACTGTTTCCTAAGTTTATTGCAAATTTTCTTATTGGTTTACAAGGAATCAAGCCTGTGGCTTCTGAATATCTTACTCTTACGAACTTCAGCTAACACTTAGTGCAGTGTTTCACATTTATTAATTTTTAGAAGAGAGAGAATTTCAGCGATGAATGCAAAGTTTTATAAAGTCTGAGAAGAGGGAAACAAGCACACCGAAAGACTCTTGGAATGAATATTGAGTATTCTGGCATTTGGTTGAACAATGGTGTATAAGGAAGCAAAGTAAACTGATGCAATGGGGAGGTTTATTGAGGAAGAAAACTGAGACAATAAATGCCTGATCCCATAATTTTAAGGGCAAAGAGGCATGAATGAAGGGGAAGACCCAATTTGACAATGTTCTTTCGTTTATTTATACTACACCATTTTGGTATTGTGTACAAGGGAAGAAGATAAGCCTATTTATAATGCCTGAGTCATTCAAAAGCTTGGTGAGTGGGCAAAACTCCTCTCGCCAATTAGTTTGAAGAGGTTTAGTTTGCAGTTAAATAATTTTTCAGCTATGAAATTAAATTGTTGAAAAGTGATGAAGCTTTCTGACTTGCTTTGAGTAGAAAGGAAGCATCTACAAAAGTAATGCAGTACAGAACATTGTTGGAGGATATTAGAGGAGCAGGTTGTAGAAAGGAAGGTAGTCGATGTCTTTTTTCAACATAGCAGGCTGAACAAAATTTGAGTGCTTTTATTGATGAGTGGAGTATTCCATTGCGGTTGTATAGGTATAGTTCTCATGACGTTGAGATTGGGACACCCAAATGTTACATTCCACATATAAAGAGAATGGATAGTTATAGCATAGTCAGCATTATTATTTACAACAAGAACAGAAATAGTTTTCGAAACTGTAATGGGAGGAACAGAAACTGAGGAGAGAAATTCTCGGAGAAGAGTGTGAAGTTTTATTTCAAAATGTGCTGATTATTGCTGAAGTGAATTCAGTTTCAGATATATATATATATATATATATATATATATATATATATATATATATATATATATATATATATATATACTGGTGACAACATCTTGAATTAGTTACAACTGGATTACTACCTTCACGAACTATAACTAACATTCATAGTCACACACAGCTGTTAAAATCTGCCTGCTCTTGTAAAATTAGTGAACATGTATAGGGTAGAACCCAATGGCTACCATTCTTGCGTTAGTTGTCTTCTATTGTTGTTTTAGGTATAAAAGGTAACATTTTGATGTAAAGAATGTTATATAAACGTGCTTTTAAGACCATGTCGTGCAAATCTTATGTGTTTGGTAACCATTTTGAACACAGGGAAGTGGAAGATTTCGCCCGACGATTGAATTCTGACTGGCCAGAGAGGATGCAAGAACTTTTATCATCTGGACAAGAAAGGAAGACGATGCTTTTTAGTCCCAATGGAAATAGTTTTCTACGGCGAAATGCTTGTATGTTTTTTCACTGTTTATAAGTGATTGTACCTATCCATTCATTCTATGCTTGGTTGCTGATGTTAATTTTTTTCTAAAATGTTTCTCTCACTGAAAAACCTTATTTGTATACTAAATTTTCCTGCATTCATTCTCTTTTAAAATTAGCTTCTACAGTTTATCTGCTAAAGTTGCTTACATGTATTTGGTGTTCTACTTTTATTGTTTATACACATTTGTTTCTTTTTTGTTACGTATTTTATATAAGTTATCTGTTAGAATGCCTATTATGCAAAGTAAAAATTACATCTTACCATGTCCTATCAACTTGTAGAACCATGGTGCCCTATCATTGCCAAAGAAACTTCTAACCTTACAACAGAACTTGGCCAGATTAACTTGGTAATCTTTCAGTCTGTTGTTATCTTTGAGTAGTGTTGAATTTATTAAGTACGCAATATTAGTAATCAAGCACTTTCTTCACTTCGGTATTTTTGGTACTGCCTGTTCAAAATGACAATTTTCCATTTCATTTCACTCACTTTCACTGTTCAAAATGCAACTCAATAAAAATATTTCTATATACAGGATTGCGACTTGGATGCGTTGGAAATGAGTGCGTAAAAGATTGCAAGCCCACCCAGATGACTAATGGCTTTAACAATTTTGAGAGATACTGACACATGCTAGAAAATTGTTGCATGTCAGTTATTTTTATTTTACTGTTTAAATTGATTCTTTGTTGTTCATTATTGGTGTTCAGCTCTGGTGCTATTAGCTGCTGGGGGCGTTCTCTTGTAAACTTATAGGAAAGAAATAAAAAAAGGTTGAGGTTGTGTGGATTATATTCGCCGTGTTCATTTGGTTTTCGTCGGTTTCTTTTATCTAGTTCTTAATTAATGGCTCCTTTCTACCTTATGAATTTTTTAGTTTTAGCTGGAACAGAACATTTGTTACTTGTATCCCTCGATCTTGCATTAACAAGCCATTCAATAGTTTTCCTTTTGAACATGTTATCATAATCCTCTTCGGATGATGTATCAGTTGCTGGTGAAAACTGAGACTGATTCAGCACAGCAAGCATATTTTGATACATTATTAATTTCATACATGAAATAACAGAAACTAAGTTGTATTCTTCACAGTTCATAAGTTCCAAATTCATCATTTTCCAATCTTCTCTCCATTGGCTGAAGGTTGTCCATGCCTGTCATTTGGCTTGCCACTTAAATACATAATTTTAGCCAGATCCTAGTGGAAGTATAAATATAAAAAGGTCTACCAAAAAAAAAAGGACCCTAAGGAGGGCCAGAATCAGGAAACGAATCTCTTGAATCTCCTCATCCCAGTCCATCTTCTATTTCAGAAAAAGATCTATTCTTACAGTAGACAGTTTTGCACGGGGTCCTCCATCATCTAACAGTTGTGCAGGTATCTCCAGTCTCGAGGGCTGATTTTAAGTACATGCTATAATATATCATTGGCTGAAATTTGGTTATGACAAAGTTACAGATGTTACAGTCTTCTAAGATTTGCTATAAGTCTCCTGTAATCTAACACCTAGGATGCTAACTGTGCTGGCGATTACTGGTTTGTTGATTGATCCTCTTGGATGTGAGGGCAAGGTATTTTTGGTTCCCCCCTTGTCCATAAAACCTTGAGTTCACCTCTCTTCTTTCCTAAGGACAAAAAGGTTCCTGCAAATAAAGAAAAGGTTTCAAAAACTGATGTTAGTGTTCATGGATAAATCTCTATGGACAACATTTTGTGTAACTTGAGTATTTCAACAGCCAGTGGAATAGGTCCAGAAATTACTGTTTGCACAATAATCAGTGTTTTTAATTCAATGTCACTTTAGTTTGTCTAATAATTTTACTAACCAAGTGTAAACGGGACTATATAAAGCAAAGCAGGTTGACCATGTCCATCCATCAAGTTCAGAGCCATGTATGTGATAAGGAGACCTGCAGATACAAATTCAACGAAAATGGTGTGAAGACCAAACATATACTTGCATATTTTCAGTCCAAGAATTGTTCTATCTAATGAAAAAGTACCCCCAGATCAAACATGGCAATACCTAAACCATAAGCAGTCATTGCCCACAAGAAGTATCCATCTCGAAGGTTCTTCTTTGCTAACCAATCATACCTGTATACTCGATCATTAGAAAAATTAGGTTCATGAAGTAGGCACAAAACATTCTCTTCCTCCTTCCAAAACGGCTGTAAGGAACAAGATGAACAGAATTATTTAATGAATGAGTTCTTATTCAACCTTAGAGAAAATGCAACTAGAAGCCCTGGTAAGATGATATCCCCAAAACCAATGATGCTGTAGCCACCCCAAGGATCAAACAAACGTGGTATCTTGAGCAGCATGGGGATACCATCTTCTCCACTCTTATCACCTCGAGCTACCTGCAGAGAGGAGAAAACGTTGCATTAATTTAATGAGAAGAAAAGCATCATGTTTAATGAGATAAAGAAAAGCTTTATGGAGAAAGGTCCAAAGAAGATCTTGCATGAAAACACTCACCACTATCATGACACTCTCATGGAACCACCATTTAGAGACAAACACCCAGAAGATGTCATACAGGAAGGCGCAACTGAGAAGAACAGTTCCAACCTTACAAAGAAAAATGAATACATTAGTGTCTGAAATGGAGGCCCTTTTATCCATCCCCAAGCTTAATTTTCAAGATTTTAGAAAAGCAACCCAAGTAGGAGATTGTGCAAAACACAAGTGGAACGGAAGTAAATAATCACCTTGAGATTTGGTATCCGCACAATCTGAAGAACTGTAATAATCAATGTGATACCCTGAAAATTTAATGGAAGTTTGCAAGCTAGCCACTCAGAAAACTAAGTTCAGATTATTATAAACATAAATGGAAAAACTTGAACTGGAGCAAGAGAGAAATTGAAAGAGCGTGTACCCTACCCGAAAAAGAAAAATAATAGGAAAAATCTTTACAATAACAATTGGCCAAGAACAATATACAATCATTTGGCACTAACAATTGACATCCTAGTTTCTTGCATAGAAAGCAAAGGTTATGAATCTGATAATTTTATTTTTTTTGTTTTTCAGTTACCCAACACCGAATAATTTTCCCGAGAACTTTACTGATTAATAACTTAAGTCCAATGATGTTACATCGCACATTTCTATATTGGTCAAAACTACAAGTAGGAAAAATAATGAGCAGAAAAAAAGTATAAAAGAAGATTCCACCAAAAAGAACACATTAAAGGTATCAGAACTATTCTTACAAGAATATCTTGACCAATCCAAGCAAATGGTTCATGGCGATAAACACCCCAAAGCACAGCAAACACTATGCAGAAGGGAGTAACAGCAACTGTCAGATATGACACAGCACCAAAGAAGGGTACTTTCACAAATGTTTGTGCAGCATGTTGGAACCATCTGAAACTGTACACAATGTGATGTCAAATCGATATAATTACAGGGGAATCTAGTAGAATAAACAATCTAACTAACAGTATGAATATTGATTCCTGTAAAGCTGACAGTAAGGAGAAAAACCTTGACCATGCTGAAGTAATGTAAAATTTATTTTTCAGCAATATAACAGTCAGTTGCCAAATTTGGTGCATAGAGAATTCAGAGTTCAATGCTATATATATGACAGGCTTGCCACTGGCCACTTAGTCAAATATTCAACCCCCTAATTTGCTAACCTCCGACGATTTACAATAACAATCAAATTAGTTAATCATTCTTTAACTCATAAAATGTTAACCAATGAACACCAAAAATTCAAACAATAAGGAAACAAGGAAGAAACACATACCATGATAACAGAGCCACCAAGCAAGTTTGTAGTCCCTGAAAGCACAGAATAAAGATTCATTCAGCTGCTATATATCAACAACAACATCACGTTGCAAATTGCAATCCTATGACCTAGGAAGACAGATTATGATGCAAGATTCGAATATGATAAAATATGCACATGTGAATCCAGCAATTGAAAAATCGAAGAGCCAACATGGCTATAATATAATATAATATAATGTATAAACTTAATCTTAAGTGACCACTAAAATTTAATCATGAGAAAATCCATCTCTAAGAGTGAGCACAAGTAATTATAAACATGATCAAGTATAAAAAATTGTCTAAATATTGTGGTATACTGACCAATACTGGCATATAAGTTAATGAGTACAAAAATTATAAAAATGCAATTAAAAGTATTCAAAGTGTCCGCATAAAATTATAGAAGATAATCTTGAGATTGTGCCTTTGGATGTTGCATATTTTAGGAAGCTTTCAGATTTTTTTTCAGTTTGAACTAGTAAAACTTATTCTGTTTCATTAGCTGGTAGTGGATTAGCTATTTCCTATTGTTTAGCTAAGCTATCAGTGCAGTCACCAGAATCATGAAACGCAATCTTATGTTATATCTGAATGCATTTAAATTAAGTTGCATTAAGATAATAAAATACTGAAGTTAGCATTCTACGTTCCACTTTATTCTTTTATTAAGTTTTGCATCTTCTCTGTTTTCTTCTGTATTAGGTACTGCCTTTTCCCCTTAAAATCAACAGATAACAATCTCTGGATTAATGGAAAGGGATGAAATGGGGCAGAAGCAGAACAGAATTGAATGGGGTGTAGGAGACGGAACCATCTTCTTTTCTTTTTTCCCATATCCAACATTGGCATATCAACTTCTCTTCAAGTCAATAAAGAAACATCTTTAAAGAGGATAGGAGCAGAATACCACACAGAAGACTTTAAAATATGGACAAGGAATTGGGTTAGATGTGAAGGAAGCAAAATGTTGCTAAGTACACACAGGTGAAGATAACCACCCAAGATATGGCGCGAATCATACAGAAGATGAGAAAAATCAAGAGTCATAACCAATAAGAATTGAACTTTGAAAAATGATAACTGACCTCAACCCCACCAATGCAAAACAGAACCACCAGAACTTCAACAAACCATGATGCCATGAATTTGTAAAGCATAACCAAGAAACAAGAAGCAATCACAACAAATGATATTGCTGCTGCAGTACTGATTTCCACATAAGCACTATAACCAGCACTCTCTGTACTTATATATTCATCTGAAGCATCCTGCAATTTAAACATACTATATATATGTTAGTAATTGATTTAATGAATCTTTGTTTTACTTTGAGAAGGCTTCCTTTACAAAAAAATAAGTTAGTTTATTTTAAAAAGAGAATAAACTTTTGTTAAGGAAACCTCCATGCCAAGTCTGCAAGGAGCACAAGCGCTTCTTTGTTTTAATGAGCTAGTTTCCTTTCAGAACTTCGTTTGTGTGTCTTTGTTAATTTTTGTATTCCTTCTTTGGAACACCAAAATAATATTATCCTTGTATAAGGAAAAGTGAATAAAATTGGCATGAAAAGAAACTAGGTAACCTTTAGTAGCTTCTCCTGCTCAATGGCAGACTCTCTCGCAGTCCAGGCAGACCAGTAAGAAGCACAGAGAATACTACCAACAGCCATAAGCCACAAAAACACTTCTGCAACATCAACCATTGGACGATATGGAGAGTACAACTGCACAGACACTAAAGAATGGAGAATTGCAAAGACTAATCAGATCAAGAATCATACTATAAAGTAGTTAATTAAAACTTTTGTCTGGTAAAGGAAGACTATAACTCATTACAAAAGAATAGGCACATAAAAAAAATAGAAACATACCCACTGAGTTGTTTAGTAAGTGATTTTCCAAGTTTTCCCCAGCATCTTGTGGAAGCATGACAGTAGGTATTCCAATATCCACATCAGTTTCATTTGCTTCGCAAACCATCTTGAAAAGTTCTGCACAATAAGGACATAAATAGTTGCTTACAAAAGCAAGAGACACAGCATTGCAAAATGGTTGTTTATTCTAATAAGTAAAGACAAATAAACAAATAAGAAACAAAATTTTAGTATCGTCTGTGAAACTACGAACCACATGATCACATCACTTTTAATTGTAAATTAGGCATGAAGAAGAGAGAAGTGAAACAAACTATAAGTTCCAAACAGAAAAATTGCATGCAAACACCTGTACGGTAATTTATAATCAGCATGGCTGAAGCACCAGCCTGTTCAGCTATATTTGCCTTGGTTGTGAAACTACACTGTCCTCGGTGCACCAAAATGATCTCGCCAGTGAGCTAACAAATAGCAAGACACTTCGGATTACTAACTTACAAATATCTAAAAAAGTTAAAGCTTTATTATGTGAACATCTATGCTTCACAAGCATAGGAGTTGCATTTGGTTAGTTATAAAGCACGAAGTTAGAATACCTTATTCTTAGGTAGGCTACAACAATCAGGAGGGTCAGCAATTGCAATTCTAGTATGGTTAGCACGTTTTTCTTTTGATTCCAGTGTAGGGCCAAACCTTGCACCAACGCCAACATACTCACAGCTTTCCACACCATCGATCCAAGTTGGAACTTTAACCTAAGAAAAGAGCAATGGGTCAAAATTTTTATAGAAAATACTCATTCATACTTTGTGCCTACCTATCTTTGTAAGAAAATTGCAACATGCCACATGGTAGTTTGCTGAAACACAGAAAGACACAGGCCAAAGGTTTACAATTTTGCTTATGAGATTTTACAAAAGTCTTTATCATGGCTCTGGTCACCATCATCTTGCTCAAATTCCAATTTAGAAAGCATTCAGGAACTTGGCATTTCCTTCTTTTCACTAAAAAACAACCCCTCAATGGAAGAAGGCAGATCAAGGAGAAAAGAGATTCACGACTACAAAATTTCACGAGACAGATGTTTGTTACAAACTTCTGAAGAAGAATTGAACAAGAATTACTAGTCTTTTAGTGGTGTCCAGAACACAAGTTGAGCTGAGTCAACCTCAAGTGAGAAAGTTGAGAGAATTGGCACGATTGTTCACTTAGAAAGGGAAAAAATTGATGAAATCAAATATATAATATCAACTATGGCAAATAAAAATACCAAACTTCAATCAGAGAACAGATCTCTGCATTGCAATTGCCAGAAAAACATCACTGCAAATTAAATAAGGCAATTCTTTTTTTTTAAAACTAATGTAAATTAAACCGGTGACTAATGCATAGAACAAAAAAGAGAAAAAAGTATACTTTTACTTCCAGAACTTGATGCCACAAACAATCTAAAACATGATTAAACATCTTAAGTTTAATTTAAGAACAGAAGAAGAGAGTACTTTAACTGAGTATGCTCCACAGAGTGATTCACGTGGAGGAGAGGGGGAGGTGAAAGTATAAAAGAGAATGAAAAAATCTCATCTTTCCAGAATTAAGAAACTAAAATTTCAATTTTAATCAAATCCAACTCCCCCAATTTTGTTGTAAATGACTTAAGAAAACTAGAAAGAAGAGAATAATAACAATGTTCCTCTCCTTGTTCCACCACCTCTCCAGCACCCTAACAAACAGCAAAGCCAATTTTTCTTCAAAAAAAGAAAGACTGGCATTTTTACAATCAAATATGCATCAAATTCACATCAGACATAAACAAAAAAACTTCAAAATTTGTATTCATTATTTCAGCTACCAGGACAAAGTTGTTCTCACAGCCAGGTCTCTTGGGAGCAATATTATCATGGTGCACTATGTCCCCAGCAAAACTGAAAGTGACAAACATCATGAACACAGAACAACACAGAGCACGTGAAGCTCCAAGTGAAGCCATGGTGGTGTGAAGTACTGAGAAGCCAGATTCCAGATGCAAATTTGAGGGAAGAAATCAAAAGGGGTTTGGGTGTGAAGGGTAAAGATTTTATCTTTGGAAAGAAAGAAAGAAAGAGGAAGAAGGTACAATGGGAATTGGGGGTGGAGGCAGAGAGAGAAGAAAGACACAATTTTTTAACTTTTTTATTTATTTAATTTGATTAATTTAATTCATTAAGTTAAATTTTATTTAGTTATTGGGTGTTTGTGTCTGTCGAATGCAAGATGGGACATGAGGAAAACACCGCGTGGTAACCGTTGAACTAGAATTTCCACTACTTTACGTTTGTTGTTAGGTGGGTTGGCCACGAGCTTCTTCTGTGCGTGATGTGCACGCTGCATTCAGCTTTTTTATCATTTTTATTTTAAAATAAAACTCTTATTTAAAGAAAATAGAGAATGAATGAAAAAAAATCAGTTATTATTTAATAAAAGGTAAAATTATGTAAATTTTAGAATTTTATTAATTTTTTGTTATACTGAAAAGGATATCGTACATAATTTGACGAAAAGGGACAAACATTATTAATCAAAGTAAACTCTGTCTATATTATAAAAGTAAAGGAAAAATAATGTGAGGTTATCTATATCTTAAAGTCAATTATATGTGTTATTGTCAGCATTAAAAATTGATCATACGTACATGTTGGTACAAATGAGTAAACTACATTATCTGTTTATATATTTTTTATTATATTATCCTTAAATTTAAAAACTCTTTTAGAATATAATTTTTCGGATACATCATTCTTCAAAGTGAAAAAAAAAAATCAAGTTTTTAAAAGATTTTATTTCCTTTTATTTGGATGAAAGCATATTTATTTTATGTATAAAATAAGATGTTATTCCATAGTTATGTAAAAAGTGAAAGAAAAAAATGTTACTTTTATAATTGTTTCAGGGAGAGGGTTGAACCTTGATTTAAATAATTTTCAAGTCTTTTAAGTTTATTGTTTATGTTTCTTGTTGGTGTTCTTATCTGGCAATCGATCAATGAATACTTGTTAAAGGTGTTCCGATGTTAAAATCAGCTTATATCGGTGAAAGCAATAAAAGTTGTAATTAATGCGAGATAAAAGTCTCAACAACTATATTTTTTTATTTGTATTTATAGTTTTGTTATGAGCCTTTGATTAAGGTTGGTCTAATCACGATTCAATCATCTTTAATCTGGATTATTGACCTATTTGTGCTTAATTGGGAGATCAATTGACTTCTAGGTAGATTGATCGGTTGAGCATAACCGATCAAACCAAGTTGCACTTATTTAGGTGAACGATACAAAGAGGATTAACATGTCTTCTACGTCAAGGACGTGTCTGTTCGATGGAGTCGAGCGGTCCAAATTGTAATTCTAAATCAAGCTAACAATGACTGAGAAACTGAATAAGGTGCAAATGGGCACATAATTTCCCATAATCAATTTGATGTCCTAGAACCAACAAGTTGATAACATCTATAGAAACCTTTTTCAAAGTATTCTCCTCCATCAGTTCTTGGTGACTTGGCCGATCGGCCATGGGCAATAGAGACTGATCATGTAACGATCGAGCCATACAATATAATAATTAATATGGTATTAAATTTGTGAGAGGGGAAAGTCGGCTAATACAAAGTTGTTTATATAGACTTCTATTAAGGATTTTGATTTTATATGTGCTCAACATTGTGGAACACAATACTAACATGGATGCTTCATAATTTGACTGGATCCTATCGCTCATCATATTTTTAACATAAAATTTTGAGTTATCAATCTTTTTGTGTTTTGATTTTCTTTAATAAGTGAAATACTACAATTATAAAAAATTTTAAGTACAAAAATTTTCTAAGAATATGTTTTAGGAAAATTTCTCTTAGCTAAGTGTTAGTTGTAAAGATATAGAAAATAGTATTTTAAAAATTATAGTGGATTAAAAATAATGAGACTTAATTATTTTAATATTAAAAGTTTTAGTATAAATAGTTTTGCTATAAATTTGTTTCTTTATTTTAAAACATATTATCTCTAGAAATCATTTTTTAGAGTTCTTCGACTTTTCTCTGGGTTATCTCTGTCTGTTCACTTGATAGAAAATCTGAGACCGCTATAGTGATCCTTGCGATGAGCTTTTCAAGTTGGATCAATTAGTTTCTTTGTTCACGTAAATTAGTTTTTTGTCCCTTTCTTCTTAGTCCAATATGTTTTGTTATTGCATTTAGTCCTTCTTTTGGTTGCATGTGTCGTGTAAGTAATCAATGAGTCTTTGTTGATCAGTGATCATAACGGTATGTTCTAATCATTCTTGTGATCTTTCTTTCTATGTGTAGATAGAATATCATTAGAGCCGTTTTGGTTTTTAGAGTTGTTTATGTTGATAACAGGTAAGGAAAGCTAATTACAATACTTTAAGTTATAGACATGTTGGAATTACTAATTGTATGATTGTACTATAGTTTGCCCGAATGATTGAACTGTGTGATGAGTTTTACTTGTTGAATTGGGGGTAAATCCTCAAATTGCATGATTTGGGTTGTATGATAAAATTTGGGAATATTGTATGTATGGTATTACAAATGTGATTATTTAAGCCTATGAGTGTGGTGTGATTTGTATCTGTATGTGGTATTGGCTGAAGTGGCAAAGTTGGAATAGCATAAATCTGCAAAATTATATTCTGCATAATTATGCAAACTTGTTAAACAAGGAATTGTGTCGGTGGGCGAGGCTAACGCTAGAGAGCCACTGACTTGGTAGTTATTGGACGAGGATATTCTCATTAAGCGACTACAAATTCAGAGAGTTCACTAACTTGGTTATTACTGGGTGCGACAACTCTTCATTGCCCAAATTATGAGTGATTTAATCTTTGTGAGTTCTAGTGCTTGTGCTGCTAAGTGAGAATCTAGTCATTGGACGAGTGGACTTTCAGACACTACTCACTATTTTGTATGTTTAATGTGATCTTATAAGTTGTTAAGAAAATTATTTATATATGTGATTTGTATGAAGATGGATTTGGTTTTATTAGTGTACGCATTGATGTGGGAGTCTAGATGTTGGAGGTTATTTGATGCTCTAATAACCATTATGGTTTAGGTAGAGTAAAATGAGGTATGTGATAAGAGGTGTAGGAAGTCATAGTCTATAAGTTTTACCTTCGCCAAAGATATTAATGGATTAATCTTGTATGTGGTAGGGTGAAACTCATTAGTAATGACTTTGCAAATTAGTAGAGGCCAACACAAGTGAAAGACTCCCCAAGATTCAACAAAAGACTCCCCAAGATTCAACATCAATGCTTGTATTTGGATAATCAAGTCTTGTTTAAGTCCTTATTTGTGATATGATTAATTGCACGAACGACTCGTATGAATTGTTAACTATATTACTGTTACATGAAGATCTCTTTTGCATATTAGCTTACCCTCTCTGGTGTTTGTGTTTTTTTTTTATGTTTATTTTCTTCTTTTGCAGTGACCACCTGACTGATGTGAGCAAATAAAGATACAAATATAGAAACACATCTACAATGTGAGAAGCCAACTATTATAGTTTTGGGATGATTTGGGAGCATAAGGGGTTAGATTTTGGTACAGGGTTTTGTTGGTTTAATATGGTTGTATAAATGTTATGATTTTCCAATTCTATCTTTTGGAGGAATGTATCAATATATTTTATATATTGAATTATCTATTTTGAATATTATTATAAAATGTCTTATTTTATTACTTTTAAGCTAATGTTATATTTATGAAAAATTTGAGCTCACAATCTCTTTTATCTTCTTTTAAAATTTACCATTAAGTCAACTTCACAATTTTTTTTTCAATATTGAAAATAACAATGAGATATTAATTATGTAAATTTCTTTAGTTAATATAAGAATATACCATTTTATCACACGTAAAAAAAATCTAAAAATGATACAATTGTCTAATATATTTGAGAATTTCAAAATAGTATGGCTTTTTTATGTAAAAAGATAACTGAAAACTTCATAATATTTTATTTAGATTGAAGGGTTATGATAAAATAAAAGGATAAAGAAAATAAGAAATAAAATTATTTAGATTGAAAGAAATACATTGAATATAAAAGAAATGGATGAAAAGTTTTCAGATAACTTTATTAATATAATTTATTAACATTTTGAATCTTAATATATTTATAAAAAAAATGAAAATAATTTGATTTAAAAGTTAATTTTAAATAAATTAGAATTAAAATAAATTTTAAATTAAAATAATTCATTGCTATAAAATTTTACAAATAAAAAATATATTTCAAAATAAAAATATATTAATTATCGTACTGTATATATTAAAAAAATATAAGTAATTATTATCTTTACTATATTCTATTATATACAAAGAATTGATAATATTTTTAATGAGTAGGAACATATCATAAAACTACAACTTAACCATACTCCAAGGAAATATATTTTTAAGTATATTATCATGTGATATTAGCTCACACTATAAAATTTATAGCTCAGCTTCTTAATTAAATGTTAACTTGTTAATGAAATCAATAATTGTATAACTGAAGCCCTTAATTTTATGATAGTTTAAACTTACTTATAAATTAATTCAGCTTTATGGAATAAAGTAGCACTTATTTTTTTTAACTTTCACAAAACAAATATGTTATCCAGGATAAAAAAATATTTTTTTTTTTAACTTGCACCTAATTATGTAATTATGATGTTTATGTTATTGTATACATATTTTTCTATCTTTAGTTCGCTCTTCAACCTTTTCTTTCTTAAACAAGATGCATTGTTAATTTGGTAAAAATATTATAATTTATTTAGTAGGAAGAGTAAAAAACATATATGATAAAAATAAGTTGGCACAGTAGAAATAAATGATTAATAAATATAGTAACAATTAAAGGTATTTAATTGAATAGAAAAAAAAAATTAAAAGTAAAATAGGTGTGGTGGGTGATGCGCGTGTACCAAAGTTGTAAGCAAAGTACATATGTTACCGGCTACCTTCTAAACAGGTTCCTTTGTTTCCGTATGAACCGTACAGATAAGAGTGTTGTACGATCCATGAAGTTTGTGACTATATCCACTGCATAATCTACCATCTTTACCCTTACTCCTGTCTCTCTCTCATTAGTCATAACTTTTATTTATTTGGATACAATAAAAATAAAACAAAAGAGAGAGACAAATTCATTTCTAAAAGAAAATTTAAATTTTATTCCTTCCATTTTGTATTCAGATTAAATTTCAATTTTGTTTATTTTTTCATTATTCTACTTCTATCCAAACAAACAGCAATGTATTGTGTATTTGAAAATATAGTTGTATAATTAGGTATAATTGTATATTTATTTTGTCTTCAGAATGTTTTAATATTTTCTCCAATATCATCTTGAAATCTGGAATAATAAGTTCTTATTAGTTAATGTTTCCTCAACATGTTTAGTCATAATAGATAAAAATGTTGAAAAATAAGTTATCACTTTTTGCTGTTTAAAAATATATGTTAATGATATTTTATATTTTAAAAATAGATGTTGAAAAATAAGCTAAGCACTATGGTCAATTTTGTGCATTTTGCATTTGCAATAAGTATAAAATTATTTTTTTTCCTGGTTAGCACTTTTGGTTTGGTTGAAAAGTGTTGTATTTTAGCTTTCAATATGTTGTTATGTGTCGTTGGTTACGTATATATTGTTTGAGAAAAACTTTCCCATTCAATATTTAAGTTAGAAATTTGAATGAAAGAAATGACTATTTCTTTCTCTTTTTGATGTTTTTTTTAAGTGGTGTGTTGAGTTGAATTAGAATCCTAGAGCAATTGAAGTTTTTAATTTTTTTAGTAAAACGTTTTCAAAATGAGTAAAATATTGTAACTTGAGCAATGAGATTTGGGTAACATATCTTACAACTCCTTATGTATTTGTTTAAGGATGAATCTTTACTTAAGCTATGTTCTTTTTAAATTCTAAATCATGTTTAGTTTAAAATTTAATGTAAAAGATCCGTGTGCTTTGAATTGTATTATTATGGAAATATGATATTATATATAAAAAACAACAATAAATAAAGTTGATTAATGTAATAATTATTGAAATATTGTTATAAGCTTCAACAAATAAAGTTGATTATTATATAAATAAATAAATATTGAAATCCTTATTTTATTATATTTAAGAAACTATTGTAACACACAAAAATTGTAAAACTTCAAATTAGCAAGATCACATTCCTGATCAATGTATTACATAAGCAACAATTACATAAATGTATATTTACAATCTTGATGAAACTTTTTAATAAAAATTTGTGAATATATAAAACTCGAAGGGAAGGATCCATACAATATAAAGACTATAATATACCTATGTAACAACTATTCGCTAACAAATTATGAACTTTCACATCCTCTGAACTATATCATCCTCTATTCACGTATAGTATATGATTATCATAAACGAATAAACAATCACCAAACACAAAAAATAAGATAAATTAGTGTAATTATAATAGATTTTACGTCAACCTTAAGCAAAATCAATAAAGAATATAATCTAGGTGTCTAGTTATATTTTCGCTTGAGAAAAATATAAAGAATCTACCCCCTTACAACAACATCAACCCAATCCCAAATTCCAACACCAATTCAAAATTTCATATTCATCAACACATTAATTTAAAATGCAAAACCAACTAATTAATATCCAAATACTCTTATTTAAAAACTCAAAATATCATAAATAATAGTCATCTCAAACATAACAAATAATTTATTAGAGTTTTTTCCACTTCAACTTATATTATTATACACACCAAAAAATATTTAAATATATTTTATTAACATAAATATGTGCATAAATATTTTGTGTAAATTTATACATGAAATACAGTAAAATATTAATTATTTTAGTTTTGAAAAAATGACCATTCTTATACTTATATTATAGGGAAAAACATAAAAAAAATGTAATTAAAATTAATTGTTTTTTAAGAAATTCGGCTGGTAGATTTACTCAGAAAAAGAATACTCACATATATACAAAATGGTGGATGAAAAAGAGACATATATAAAGGATTTAGACGTGAGCACAGGCTAAAATTTGAAGGTTCCCTTCGGCATAAGACACCACCCCAACAATGTAGGGTCCTCACATGACCTTACCTCATGTTATGCCAAACCATGTCCATTCACACATCTCACACGTATCAAACTTATTCATCGTACTCGTCACACGTGTGCACATTCACACCTGTGGGACCCATTCTGCATTTTGGCCCAATTAAGCATCACTCATGACTCACCAGAGATAGATACCAGCCCATTTACTTTCTGCTTTTAAAAAAAAAAAATGAAAATGAAAACATTCACAGTTGTTTTTCATTTTACTAATTTCATTTAATTTATAAAATTGTTAAACTGTGTTAATTAGTTACTTGTATATGTAATCTCTATAAAGACCTCTTTCATAAATCATTTACTTTCATACTATTCTCAAGATACAACTAACATGAAAAACTATGATTTAATGAATGTATTCCATAGGAAAATTTAATTAGTCAGTTTTTTTCGTAAAATTTTATTTTTTTATTATTTTTTTGGTAAACATATAGTTTTTAATAAAAAAATTGAGTTTCATATCATTCATACGAACTACTTTCGGTAGATACTTTAATTATAAAATTTGAAACTTTATAAATTTTTTTGTTTATCTTTTGAAGTTCTAAAGTTGTTTTTTTTTTTCAACAGAAAGGTCTAAAGTTGATAATGGAATTTAAAATTAACTATCAAATATGCCAACCACTATAGAGACTCATTCATATCAAAATTGACTATACTTAATCATGGTACCTCCACAATTAATTATAAGTGTATTTTATTATTACAACAGTTAATTAAAAAATAAAATATGAAAAATGAAAATGTTAATAACTAGTATTTGTTATTCATTTCTTTTATTTTTCCTTCTATACCAACCGAATGATAAACATATATGCTAAAGGTAAAAGACAATTTAAGATTCACTAACATAGATCGCTCAATATTAAAAAATATTCATATTTTATGCTTTTTTTGTTTTGAAATATTTTTGTAAAAAATATTTACAAATTTTATTGTGAAAAAAGTTTGTAAGAAATTGTTACTATTTTTTTTTTTTTATAAAATACTTTGTATAAAACATTTTTCGTAATAAATTTTATAAAAAATACTTGTAAATTTTATAATTTTGTAGAAAATAATTATTTACGAAAAAATTACCTGTCAATTAAAATTCTTAGAGAAATAATAAAAAAAAGTTTTTTTTGCAAATTTTTTAACAAATTTAAAAAATAAATAATGTAATATAAAAAATTTTAGTACCGACTCTCTCACGTGGTTGTAAAATATGAATAAAATATTTAATTATAATTCTTACGATTTTTTTGTGGAAATATTAAACTTTTACAGTGGAAACTGATTTTAAGTTATTTGCATATTATCAGGAGACAAGGTTTATCGTAAAGTGGATTCTGCAACATAACTACTGGTTCCCTTCTTCAGTGTTGGATGTCATCATTGTACATTGTACATTGTTCTTTTCTCTTATTTTTTCACTTGATCAATAATATTCAATTCCTATCAATAACACAAAATATATATGTAATTACATTTTTAATTTACTTCTAAAATTCAAACTTTAAATCCACCACATTAAGCTGTCATTATCACTATCTGCATAATTCGATATATATATTCACTCCAATCATTCTTCTATCAACAAAAACATAATTGCATGATTCAAGTTGGGGAGATATTTTCTTAATCATTAAGTTCAAAAAGATAAAATTATCAACACAAGAATATGCCACTCTTTCTTAACTATTTATCACTGTTTTTGTCTCTAGTGTTTTTAATGAGTTTTCATAATATTGTGGAATCCTTGAATTTCTCCAAAGATAAAAACTTTACAGTATTATTTTATAGATTTTCTGTCTGAAACCCACTGATTAAATTAATGCAGACTGGAGCCTATAATGGGTATTAAAAGTGTTTTGTGTGGGAACACTTTTATTGATTAAATTTTATTTTGTATCATTTCATTTGTACTTTAGGTGTAAAGTCTATTTTTAAGGATTTCCTAATGCTTGAATAAATTATGTTTAGTGGAACTGAAAGATTAAATTAAGGTAGGTAAGTAAGCAAATTAAGCACCATCCATAAAAAAAAAAATAGAATAAGTAGTTCATGTGTAACACTCCTCCGCAACTATATAACTAAAATATGAATACAAGTATACATTATTAGGAGAGACAATACATATCATTTTAAAACTTCTAATATTATAAACATTATATATTCTCAAAAATATTTTCTCAAAGTAACTAAGAACTTAATAAATGTTTTCTCAAAATTCTTCCAATATGTACATGAATTACTCTATTATCAAATTCGTCGATGAACTTATTCTTAAGCTTATATCAAGAAATATATCATAGCAAATTTACTATTTCAATCAATCCTCATATGATTTTTATTCCATTCAATTTCATGTATTCCATACAACCAAACAACCATTACATTGATTGTAGAAAGAATAATAATAATAATACTACACACTTAAATTGAAGCTTGTGTCTATCCAATATTTCCTTGAAAATCACTTCCAACAATCCAAATAAGTTTTAGAAACTCAACCTCATATAACGTCTTCTCTTAGTCCATTATCTTATAATAAAAGAAGAAAAGAATTTAAAAGTATCCACAAAGTTGAATTTATCAAAACTACAATCTAAAATAATCTACACTTCACTGACTTTTTAAAACTTTAACATGATAAATATTTGATGGTCAAATATTAAAAAAAAAATACAAAAGGAGAAATGTTTTCTAGATCTACATCTAATTTCATTTTCTTTTCATTTCAAAATTTATTATTGAAATATTCCAAGCCTTTTATCATATGTATTGAGGATATAAAAGTTTTTATATTAGGGTTAATTTTTTTATAGTATTAATATATCACAATTGTCATTAATTATCTTAAAAAATATGTTGTTTTCATCTTTAGTAGGGATGGCAACGAGGTCATCTCTAATAAGCGACGGGACATGTTTTGATATCTCATACCCATCTTTAGATAAAAAATATATTCTTATATTCAAATTTAACGGGTATCAAATTTTTGTTTCATCCTCATCCTCATTAGGTAACGGGCACATACCCATACCCGTAATAACTTTCTTATTGTTTCAATCTCAATTAATTGATTTTTATAAAATAATAAAAAATTATGGTAAGAAAAGCATGATATTTTAAAATATTCAATATTAAAATGAGGGTTGTTTCTTTAATATCAAATATTTTAAAAAAAATTATAATTGTATACATTTCAAATTAGAATACCCAATAAAATTTCATGAAAACCAAAACATTTATTAACGTTTGCAAATTTAATATAAAAGAAAAACAAATATTCAAATTAAAATTTATTTTAAATGTTAGTTTATTTCAATTTTTTAAATTCTAATGAAATATAATTTTTTTACACTAATAATTATAATTATAATGCATCACTTGATCAAAATCACACAAAGAACAAAGATTAAACAAATAATAATAGAATTTTAACATAGATATGCCGAATAGAACCAAATTTAAAATGGGGTCAACTCATCTGAACACAGCCAAATTTCTTCTGGGAATGAATTGGACGAATACGATCAAATTTCGTTCATGACTGACTCGGCCGAATATGACCAAATTTGGGTTAGGGACGACTCGGCCGAAATACAACCAATTTTGGACTAGGGTCGACTCAGCCAAATTTAGGTAGGGATTGACTCGACTGAATTCCATCGAATTTAGGCGGGACCAACTCAACCAAATACAGCCAAATTTCATCGGAAGCTGACTCTACCAAATTTAGGCCGACTCATCTCAACCTTCAGTTTGGACTAGTCCATCCCGTCCTTCAGTCCAACCTAACTAAAAAAATTAGAATGAAAATTGGGATTAAATATTTTGGATTTTCCATATTTGAAATTCTAGATTCAAATAATGAATATTGAATCCAAAAAATATATAAAATGTAGATCATATTGAATCTAGATTGGAAAAAAAAGATTTTAAATGGATTTGATATTTTTTAAAATGGATTTTAAATTGATTAAATTGGAGCAAAAGTGGATCGGGTCAAGAATATTGGATTTTTGCCCACCCTTCAAATGTTTGTCTTAGAAATCATTTGAGATACCACTAAATAAAATTGCACAAAAGAAAACAAATGTATAATTAATGGTATGAAAATAAATGCAAAATTAATTGTACAATAAGTGAAAAATATCTTAGAGATCTGAGAAAATTTTCAAATATCAACTGAGTTCATGGTTGAGAAATAACAAAAATTGTTTGAGTGAAATAAAATAGCGTTTCAAATGAAACAATAATAGAATAAAGAAGATAAATCTTTTATATTGCCTAGTAAATAAATTTTTGTTATTGAACACTTAAATTGATAGTGTTAAACATTCTTAACTAAAAAAAGTATATAATAAATAAAAATATTAAAAAAAATATTACAAATATTTAAATTGAGACAAAAAATATTTAATTGAGATACATAATTTAAACATGTTGCATAATAATTTAAATGGGGACGAGGATATAATGAAAATGAGTATTATGGTGGGTATAAGGATGAAGATGGACGAATGTGTACATCTTCATCCCCATAACCAATTAAAAAATAGGTTATTTTTCATACCCATATTCAATCAATGCTTGAATTCCTCCTCAAAACAAGGACGAATTTGAAAAATATCCATAAATTTGATATCCCTAAATCTCTAATTAATTAACAGCGTAGTATATTGATAACATATAAAAATTAAACTAAAAATATTGTACGGTTGAAATTGTGAAAGTGACGTACATATATAAAACTGGAAACATAATTTACATGACTTAGATATGACAAAATTACTATAAAGTATATAAAAGAAAACATTTAAGCTTATTTATATATTATATTATGGTTTCAGTTTATATATATATATATATATATATATATATATATATATATATATATATATATATATATATATATAGTGGCGGCGGAACTTGAATAAAAAAATGTAGGGATTTAAATTAGATTTGTTATATATAATTTTTTTTGGAAGAAAAATTTTTCATTTTTTCTCTTCATTTTCTCTCCTTAAAACAAACACACATAATAGTATAATTCAAAAAAATATTACTATCATTCGCTATTATATCATGCTATTATATCATGATACCAAACTATGAATACCATTTTAGATAAGTTATTCGTATCTCATCAATTTGATTTGGTGGTATTGTCAAATTGATGTCGTTTTTTCCAGATCACATTCTAATGAATTTTTAAATTCATTATATGTAACCCTGAGAACTTTAGAGATTTTTTTTTATTATCTTAAATTTTTGGTTCTTATTAAATTTCTCAAGTTTAGTTAACGTAAATGCATTTTTTTTCATCTTTATCACAAACCTTCCTCTTTGAAAAAAATTAATCAATTTTTTTACTTTTTATCATAATCTTTCTAATATAAGTTTATCACCTCTCGCCTATTTAGAAAAAATAAAATTTATATTCACAAATCACAATTATCGCAATGCAAAACATAACAAAACTCATACTACTTTAATTAAATAAGCAATACTGTATAAATTTAAAACTTTAAAAAAAAAAAAAAACAATTACCATAGGTAGCAAAAAACACAAAATCCCTAAATTTCATAATTAAGGGTTATAATAATTTAGAAAAAATTATAATTAGAGTTCATACCAATTTCATAAAAGAATCCCTAAAATCATAATTAAGATTTATATTAATTTGGGATAAACTTAATTTGGAAGAAACATCCTAAAAAGAATAATAAACTAACATACATAAATCATAATAAGATACTAACCTTGATTTGTAAGAGATCATGCAAGAATGGATACATCAATCTCAATCTATGTGTTTCCAACCTCTATTTCCCAATCTATCTCTTTGTATTCATCTCTCTTCACACACTTTCATGATAATTTACATGGTGGAAAGATAGTAAAAGAAAACCCTAATCTCTTTTATAAATTAATGTCTCCATTGAAATTTTTTATTTTATCTTTTATTATAATTTTCCATAATATAAATTTAATATAAATAATATATAATATAATTTTTAAAAATATAAAAATCTATATAAAAAAAATTCAAAAAAAATGGTGGAACCGTGACTCGCCTGTCATCACCTAGTTTCACCCTTTTATATATACATACATACATATATATATATATATATATATATATATATATATATATATATATATATATAT
>Ga0209589_1003750_pt1 | contig 26514 bp, 8 predicted proteins | sample CowpeawhiteBW_FD_187525 | JGI IMG/M metagenome (GOLD analysis project Ga0209589, IMG submission 187525) | Root nodule microbial communities of legume samples collected from California USA - Cow pea white BW (SPAdes) (version 2) | ecosystem: Host-associated > Plants > Roots > Nodule | place: USA...
CTACACTAGGTGGTAATGTAAATCAAACCCCAAGTGGGAGAATTGTTAGAATTATGGTGCTTGATTTAGTCCCACATCGCTTAGAATAGTGAGATGTGGTTCTCTATTTTACTATATAAGAGACTCTGTGTAAAGCTTTAAGATACACCAAAAATACAAATACTTCCTAGTGTAGTCGTGGACGTAGGCATACACATTGTAGCCGAACCACGTTAAATTCTCTGTGTCTATTTTTCTCTCCTTTATTCTTTCCTTTATTGCCTTGTTCCTAACAACTAAGTCGTTTTTTTTATCTTGAGCAAGAATGTTTTAGCTTGAGTGAAAATGTGGCAGAAATTTGGTTAAGTTGCAGTGTTATTTTCATTTGTCCGGAAAATCTTTCGCTTGAGGGAAAATATGACAGAGTGGTGTCTGTTGACAGAAGCAAGCTTAAAGGAAAGATTTGATAAAGCCAAGTGCATGAAGATCATATGTGGTTGATGAAGATTGATGAAGATCCGCTTGAAGATCATGTTTCAATTGTATTAAATCTTTAATTGATATGTTAGATGTAATGATTACATGTTATATCATGTTGATAGGCTGTATGACATAAGTTAGACGTCTTGTTAGTCTTAGTCTGTCTGTTTTAATATGTTAAAATGGTTTTCAACAAGTTAAAATGTCTGTTGTATATAGTTTATGGTATGAATGTATTCAATTAGCTGAATTATTTTTCAATCGACTGATTTCACTTAAGTCAAGTGACATCAATAGATTGTACGGAAAATTTAACTGATTGATTTCACTTTGACCAGACTATATAAATTGTTTTCGAGAGCAGAAGTACAATTCTGAGTTTTTGAGCGCAAAAACTTGTCATTCATCACTGAAAAAATCTCTCTGCATTACACAGCTGCAAGGTGAGGATTGAAGATCTTGGTTGATCTTGGAGACATTTTGGCTTGTGATAGCTTGAAGAACTCTTGTATGATTGGCTAAGGAGAGCCACCATTAGGTTTTGTAGTTCTTGTGCCTCTCATTATTTACCTGATGTGATTTCGGGTCTATGAGTGTGATTCTTGCAGGGTGTTAGTCTATATTTTTGTGAGTCAAAAATCTTATGTGGTTCTTTGTTCAAAAGTGTAATCTTGGTGTGTGATTTGTAAAACTTTTGAATATAGTGGAAACCATGCTCAAGTTGTCCTAGTAAACTGGATGTAGCTTTGTGATTGAGTGAACCATCATAAAAACAATTGTGCCAAGTAATTCATTCTCTGTTGTGCTTTAATGTGTTGTTGTGTAATCTGATGTTGCATACCTGTTAGAAATATTGATTGGAACAAGTCTTGTGTGTAAAAGTTTGATGTTTGAGTTAAATATGCGAATTCATCAACACATCAGTTTAAAATCAAACACTTTAATCCAACAATTCAAAAAGGTGAACCTCCTAAGTCAAACAGTGCAATTATTCTATTCTCATCCAAACAATAATCACATATTTTAAACCAGAACAAGCAACATAGAACAACTTTAAAATAATCAATCTTTATTAATAGTTTTAAACCATCTCAATATAATAGTTCAATCATCAATTTACAATCATCTCATCATGTTTCATCATAATTAGTTAGACTCAGTTGATTTTATTATAATTACATAGCTTCCCTTACCTATATAGGCACTCCTAAACTCCAAAAACATGCTCTACACAGGCTCAATTCTCGCATGGTCCAAAATTTCTATCTCATATAGGTTGTTCTACCTGAACATAAAAAATTTTGATGAACGATCATGACATACTCTAACAATCCTAACCAAACAAAAATTTATCTTGAACCCTTAAACGGCACATGGTGGAGTTAGAAATCTAAAGAAAAGACAGAAAAAATTTAGAAAAAATTCTAAAAAAACTAATAATTCTTATAAAATAAAACTCGATTAATAAAAATTTATATTTACAATTTAATAATGAAATAATCAAGAATAAATTCATGGTTACTCCTAACTATTTTTTACATCTTCCGTTAATTGTGCAATAATATTGAATTTATAATTTCAAAATTAATATTAAATATTTATTTGTAGTGATTAAGATATTCTTATTCTATAAATTCCCCTTTGAGATTATGTTTTCTGTTGGTGTTTTTTTTTTTTAAGTATTTTCTTTCTTGTCAGATTATTTCATTTAATTTAAATATATTTTATTTATGCAAAATAACAAAGTTTTGATTTGGATTTTTCTTCTATAATCTTTTCGTTTCCTATTATATAAATTTGATATAAATATTTTGTAATTCTTTAAAAAACGTGTGAATTTGGACTATAACTTCTGTAAAATAAATTCTCTTTCTTTATCATTTAATTTTAATACTATATTCATTTTCAAATAGATCAATGCTGTGCAATCTACTTATACTATTTTTTTTTCTATAAAATGTATACCGCTTAAAATATTCAATATTTAATATTGCAGTTATGATGCGGATACCAACTTTTGGTCACACTTCCAGTTTGTTGCTGAAACGATATGATAAAGTGAGATATTGTGAGTTGTACGTACCAATGTTTATGTTTGAATTGAAACCACAAAATAACAAATTTTATGTTTAAAGTCTTTTTCTTTTTCTTATTTATTCCTGTTTAAGTATTATTTTTTACCTATAAAACTTACATTTCTACAAGATAATTGATTGAAATGATTCTCCCCATAACAAAACATATATATATATATATATATATATATATATATGATGAATGAATACGTTGTTGCTAGATGCCACCAACAATATTGAAATAACAAGTCTCAGGTAACAAGATTGAAACAACTTTCACCCTAGAGTTGGGTTTGTTACACTAATACTTACTAGGTCTAGGAATGTGATAACATGAAAATTTGTAGAAAGAACAAGTACACGTAAGACTGGTCTATATTATGAACACTCACTGCACAATTACAAAGCCATAGCAAGCAGCAAGTAATTGGAACTTCTAAATCTCAGCAACTTCAAAATATTACTCCAAATCCTTAACCTCAAAATAGTGTTACGATATCTTCTTACGGAAAATGTCCCCCAAGGATTGCTTAATGGTGAACATACCACAGAATACCTGACAATAACCAAAAGTAAACAAACACAACAAACAACAAAAGTTAAACCATTTCATCAACAATCTAACAAGTTTGGAATGGAATGACTTCAAGATAAAAAAAAAGAAATTGCAACATACCAGCATATACATTAATGATTCTTCTTCCACAATACTCCAATCTTCTTCAGCATGTTGGTATTTTTCTTCTTGGGTGAATCATCATCTGTGTCTTCTGAATAAGGAGAACTCATCTTAGCACTAATAGTATTGTAGCTACTGTCAAGTGAGCCAGTTCTCTCCACAAACTTTCCATTGTTCCCAGCAGAAATCATAGCAGCAGCTGCTTCAGCAGCTTTTCTCCACTGATCTGACTGCACTTTCAACCTTCTCAGTTCAGCCTCTAACTCAGAATTTGCAGCCTGTGCTGCATCTAACTGCTCAGTTACCTGTGTTACTCTTTTGTTACTCTTATCAGCTTCTTCGGTTATGTGGTCAAGTTTCATCAATGCCTCAGCCCTTGCTGCTTCAGCAGAAGCAACAGCCTCTCCAGGGATTTTACTCTTCTCTAATTCCACCCTCTTTATTTCCATCTTCAATGCATTGTTTTCCTCAGTTACATTTTGTAGTTCTGTCTCTCTCTCCAATAATCTTTCCTTCAACTCAATTACATCAGCATCCAATTTTTTGAGCTCCACCACAGCTTCAGATTCCGTTTCACTAGGCTGGCTTTGCTTAATCCTTGACAGGAGCATCTCATTATCCACAGATAAACCCTGCAACTGAGATTCCTTGTCCATCAGCCTTTCCCTTAACTCTTCAATATCAGCTTTAGCCTTCTTCAATTCCTCATTTAGCACAATCTGTCTCTGAGAAGATTCTGATTTTACATGCTCCAGTTGTTCAAAAGCACTTCTAATCTGCAACGTGCTTCGAATATACTCTTCTTGGTACCGTATCTCAGAAACATCAAGTGCAGACTTTAACTGTGCTGCTTCAGATTTGGCAGAAACAAGCTCAGCTTTGAGCTGGCTTATATCCTCACTTTCTGCATTTTTTTGTGCTAGTTCGTGTTCTACTTCATTGACTGGATCAGACGTATTTTTGTTTGCAGGAGCAACCAAATCAGTCTGAAGTTTGCTGACAAGTTCCTCCAATGATTTCACTTGCTCTCTTGATTGTTCCAACTCTAAAGCTAAGGCTTTATAAGCTTCTAATGTTTTAACACCTTCTAACTGGACTGTTTCCACGGTTTTGTTTGCTGATTCTAATTGCATTTGAGTTTTTCCAACTACTTCCAAAGCCCGGGATTCAGATTCCTTGCAATCACTCAACTCACTTTTCAGCTTTTCCACTAGAGTGAGGGCTTCATCAAGCTCCATCTTCAAATCCTCAATCTCAGCATTATCTGACTCAGCATTGCTAATATGAACAGCTTCAGATTCACGCACTCTTTCAAGTTGAATTTTCAGTTTCTGGATTTCACTCATGGCAGACACCAGCGCAGTTGAATCCATTGAGTGCTGCTTCTGGACAGCCTCCAGCTCAGATTGCCATTCCCGATCTCGATCTTGAGAAATCTTGCGGAGTTCTTGAAGCCGTTCCTCTTCAGAAGCAGATAGTTCCAGAAGCTGTTGCTGGGATTCTTCAAGCTCTTTTGACATGACCAGAAGCTGCTTCTTTGCTTCTTCAGCCTCCTGCTGAGCTCTCTTCTTCCATGACTCAGAGGAGTTAAGTTGGTCCTTGGTTCTCTTCAGATCTTCTTCAAGTTGAGCAAGCTGAGACTCCAATTCTTGAACCCTACTTGGTTTCTTCTTCTAAAGCCAGATGATAAATGACAAGGTGGTCAACAAATAATAAAATTTAAAACATTACCAATAATCTCAGTCTTTTGGATTTTACACAGATAGATATATGAATAAGAGATTATGGAAGGACTTTTGTAAAGTCCTTGAGCATTTGTTTTTACACCATTTTCCAATCAAAACTAGAATTTCACTTTTGATAATCTCAGTAATAAAGGATTGCATTAAAAACAAATATAAATCATTAAGGAAAAACTTCAATTCTGATTGCAGATTGGTATCAAAAGTACATGTGGAACTTTATCAAAATTTTGTCCTTTGAAAAATACCTAGAATGGTAACTATAGGGGAGGATGAGCTTTTGTTTTTCAGTTTTCTAGGCTTGTAGCCATGAACTAATTTATAATACCTCGGATACTGGACTTCGTGGTGACTTGCGCTCTGTGACCTTTGGACTTTTGTTTTTAGGTGTCTTACTAGCTGGTTTTGGAGATGATGAGACTGAGTCAGTGTCAGAGCCTGGCGTCTTCATTTTTCTTGCAGTCTGAGGAGATGCTGGACATTTTCTTGGCACTTCTGAAGAACCAGCTCTGCTGACAAACAGTCACAGGCCAATAAGCATGCATGCAGAATGCAGATGAAAAAGCATCTTGACAAAACACAGTGAAAGTTGATCAAGAAATTCATTTCCAACAGTGCCCTTTCAAACTTTTGGAATACAATGGAATCTAAACATGAAGTGTGTTATGTTTACATAGGGCATATTGTTTCCATAATTTGTAGAGGACACAAAATAATGCAAAAATTCCTATTACTTACTAGCTATCACTGTTCTTTGGAAAGCAACAAGCTCTAAAGAGTATATTCAGATTTGAAAATTAACAGGTGGTATTTTTCTCTCATTTAGATCCCTCTATGCCTGTAATTTGTTTGAATAAATGGTTACAATTAGATCTTCAGATACCCGTTTAAAAAAAGGAGACTTAAATCATATATCCAACCCTAATGAACAAAATAAAAGCAAAACTTCACCCCCTCACTAAGACCCAGAAGTCGGAAACAGAGATAAAAAAAGATGAAATCCTGCAAAAGGGTCAGAATAGGAGAATCTTACCTTGCTTTTGGTGTCTGCATACTCTAAGATCAGGTGTGAGTTAAAGAACCTCTCCTTGAAAGCCCTGACCCACACTTCCTGCAATAGGAATCTGATAAAGAAACAAAGACAATAAGGAATTTGATTTATAACAGAGAGAAGAGACAATGGTTTATGGTTTGCACTTTGCACTTTACATTAGATGACCACCTGGGATCAGCATTCAACAAAAAACCCAACAAACAAACCGCACATAATCCCTTCAAAGAAACTCCAAGTAAACTAACTCCACTACCACCTACCAAGTTCAAAACAAAACAAATCTGAAACAAATAGAACATTACACCAAAACAATTAGAAAAATATAACTAAGAAGCCCATCTCCCAACTTTTTCAAATTTGTTTTAGACCTTTCCTCCCTTTTACTCCACAGTGCCACGTTACACTTGAGCCACCATTGACCGCCAACAAACTACCATGTTAACCCCTTTAAGCATCCTTTAAAATGCCGCACTAAAACTAAAATGCAACCGATTTTTCCAAACCCATCATGTCGAAAACAGAACAATAATAGCTAGCAATGATTGGGTGGGCTAGCAGACAACTATAACCTCGAACCTCTTTCATGTGTCATGGTAAAAAATATTTTTTGTTTTGTAAAACTGGGCTTGACTTCGAAAATTAAACACAGGTCTCATGAAAATAGAAGCAGATTTTATTCCCCCATTTTTCAAACTGTTTAGCAAGATAAATCCCAGAATGAAAAATGGAGGAAAGATACAAACTTTCGGCACTCCCTGCAGAAAAGAGGGGTAAGACCCAGATCTACATGAAGCTTGAGACCGAATCGCTGATCCGAAAGAACAGAAAAACAAATTATCCCACGTGAAATAAAACAGAAACACAAATCGTTTTAAAATCAAAATGTGTTATTGCAGAGAGAAATCTCTAACAGCTAACAGCTTACCGACGTTGTTGAACAGAGAACAAATCACCAGAAGACAATATAGAAAAACACAAAACTCTTGGTTTGAACAAATACAGGAAAAGCAGAGAGCAGTATCATGGTTTTCCAAGAGAAGCATGTGCACCAGTACCCATTTTCCTTCTTCAAAACACACACTAACACTAGGCAGAAAACGATAGCTCGTCCTTTTTGAGAAAAATGGGAAGAAACATTACGAGATGAGAAAGAAAACAAAAGCTAAAGAATCCAAAACTCAGATAGCCAAAATGTACTAAAACCCTCCCCCACACAGAAACTAGAGTCACAACACTGTTACTACCATCACAAACAACACCCCCAGAAAAAAAAAATACAAATTTGTGATGGGAGAGAAGGGTTGAAGAAGAACACACTCCACAGAGCGCAGAGAGAGAAAGATAGTAATGAAAGTGGCGTTACCAAATGGTGCGTGTAACTAGAAAAAACTCGGTTCTTTCAACTGATTCTCCTTCTTCTTTGTTTTGTTATCCTCTTTTTTGGTGTTAAGAAGTGGAGGGAGTAGCAGGGAACAGAAAACTACGTTTGAAACCGAGGCGCCAATGAGGTTATGTGAGACGCTCCGAAGTGTACACGCGAGGCTCACGCTCGTGTGTTGGATGGGTCCCACATGGGTGGGAAGTGCATTGTGATGGGAGTGGCGAGTTGGGAAGTGTCGGAAGGTGTTAGTGTGTGGAGATAGGAAATTCCAAAGTTTCCATCTCGAATCTATGATTGTCTTGTTACGCATCACCATAAATACTACTATTAAATAACATCATTCTCTTCCCTTCACTTCTTCTTTCTTCTTCACCTTGCCATCGGAGTCAGGGGTAAAAAGGTCACTCTCACACTTCACTGCTAAAATTCTTTAACTAGGTTTTCTAATTAATATATATAGTTTCATTTTCTTATCATTATCGTTTAATAAAAAATATTTTTGTGATATAAGAGTATAGTATCTACTTTGTGGCTTAACTAATCATATATATAGGGAGATCTAAAATTGGGTATGCTACTTAACTAATCACGTGTTCTAAGGAGTTTGTTAGTAATAAACATTTACATACATTACATTAAAGAGACAACAAGAGAAAAAGAAATAATTTTTTAGAGTGAGTGAAAAATGTGGTCGACTAAAAAACAAAAATTCTTTATTTGAAAAAATAATATCACTAAATCAATTAATTACAACATAATAAATTTGTTTTCAAATGTTTTATTCAGAGTCACTTTGTAATAAAAAAATTTCAAACAATTTGACCTTAGTCAAATATTATCATTAACTTATTTGGATTCAACCTTAGTCATTTATATCTAATATATGTATTTACACATTAAACTTATAAATTAATATATGAAAAATTATTAAAAACATAAATTTATTCGTATTCTACGATCAATAATATATTAACTAAAACTCAAATAAGATCTAATTTTAAACATTCAAACAAAACATCATCCTCACAATCAAAATCTTGTTATCAATTCACTTTCATCTATCCTAAAGTTCTATAAAGGAAACCCAAATTATTTTCCTTACTTGTATTCCCTTTTTCCAAAGAAAGTTGCTGCTGAATTTATTCAAAATTTGTGGAAAGAATTAAGTATCTGAGTTAAAATTTAATATGAACTTAATTAAGTTGAATTAATTTTTTTTTCTCAGCTAACTACATCAAAATTGATTATACAATCTAAAGAAGAAAAAAATATCTTTAAAGTATATAATAACTTGATTGAAAATTCGATCAGTTACAATAAATTTTTGGATCCTCATTTACGAGGATGTGTGATTAATACTAAAAAATGAGGTGTGTAGAAAGAAAATTAAAGATAAAAGAAAGAGAAAACTTATTGAGAAAGTGAAAAAGAAAAGACGTGAAAGGAAATATTTCACAATAGAAATATAAAAAACATTCATCCATTTTTCATTAAAAAAATAATAAAGGAAATCATATTGAAAATTTTATTTTAGTAAACAAAAAAGTAAAAATGCACAAATAAATAAATCATCTCCAATTTTATTTTCTACTCAACTATAATTAATTAGTGGTCATTCACATAAACCAGACTTTAGAGAGTTGATTTATGACCAATGTCATATTTTTTTTCGTTTCCCTGTTTTATATTTAATAAATTTGAAATAATAAATTTTTATTTTATTAAAAATGATATTTAATTTGTTTTCATAATTTAAAAAATCATATATAAACTTTTAAAAATATTAAAAATTACTTTTAATAAGAATGAAGTGGCTTTGATAAATGATTGTTAATATTAAATTTGAATTTATGAGTACTATAAAAAATATATTAATTGTAATTATGTAAAACAATAATAATTAATTATTTTAAAATTATGTTTACACAAAATTCATAAAAACATATAAAGTATTAATGTTATAATTAATAATTATTAATATTTAATTTAAAAATTTTAGTATTATTAAAATTTTTATAAATTATATTTATTAATAATAATGATAATTAATAATTATTGTAGCATGATGAATTTTTAAAAGATAAAAGGTTAATAAAAGTGTCAAATTTTTTATTTAAACTATAACATAGTGACATATAAAGTATAGATTATTTTTAATTTAAATCATACTTTTTGAATTACAAAGTTGAAAATGTTGTTTCAAAAGATTTCTAAGATTAATAATTGATATTAATGATTTAAATGTATGTTAGTAAAAAATTAATTAAAATATTTGTTTGACTATTATTAAATATTAATAACAATTTTAATGGTCTGTATGAAATATTAAAGGAATAAATTTTAATTATTAATTTAAATTGTAATAATTCTTTCACATTAATAAATTAAATTTTTGGTGTAGTCTAACAGGAAAGAAAGTTGTTTAGTTTATTATTGCTAAGTTAAAAAAGTTTAGATAATTAGAAATTTTTCCGTAATTTATTTAAATAGAGATAGTATAAAATTCATTCAAAAGAAAAATAAATGAACCCACTTTAATGGAACAATGGCCTTAATTATATTAAGATTTTAACAAGACTATCTTTATTTTATTTTATTTTTTTAAAAGCTGGATCTAATTATGAAAATAATAGATTGTCAGTCCAGCAATTTAAAGTAAATATAGAGATATAAAATTTTAGAACGATGAAATTTTATAATAAATAAAAATTAAATTTGTAAATTTTTTTAAATTTTTTTAGAAAATCAGATTTATTTAATTTATAAATTAGTTTCTAAACATAAAAACATGGAGACTTACTATTAGAGCTGTCGAAATGGGTAGTCTGACCCGGCTCGACCTACCACGGGTTGGTCAATTAGTGATCAATCGAATTAGATTCACTTATTAGCAAGTCATAAAAATTCGAACACGGTTCGACCTATCACAGGTTTGTGAGTTAAACAGGTTGGTTCACTAGCTCACTTAATTAAAAAAAATACTCATAAAAATTCGAACACGGCCCGACCCATCACAGGTTGGTGAGTTAAGCAGGTTGGCTCAGTAGCTCACTTCATCAAAAAAGAATACAATTTTTTCTTCAATCTAAAACAAACTAAATTATAATTATGATTAAAATCTAAATAAACCTCAATAGAATCTAAATGTAATCCAAAAGGAGGTTAAACTCCGACTACAAACCAAAATCATAAAAGTACCAATATGTTGGCTAAAAAAACAAACTAACCTGACCCAAATGCAAAGTTCAACATAATAAAAAATACTTGTGTGACTTTTTATTTGCGAGTTGGTGAGTCAACCCAGCTCACCACGAATTCAACCCGGGTGAGCCGGGTTCTAGGTGGGTCAGGTAAAAAATTAACCCGTATTAAAATTTGTAAAAAAATTTCAACCTAACCTGGTATGAACCCGTGCTGGGCTGGATTGGCTCGCGGGTTCCAACCCATTTTAACAACTCTACTTCTAGTAAATCAGAATAAGATTGAAAATAAATTTTGAATTCATAATAATTTTCTTAGTCTAATCAACAATTTATTTCCAAATTAAATGCCAAAAAAAGGACTATTAAGACAATAAAAACTATAACATTGTTATGAATTAATGGTCGTCCATTGATTTAATACAGTTACTCATATGATTGATATTATTGATACTCATATGATTCATTACTCTTTATGTAAATATTTGTACTAACTAGTTGATTTGTTTTCTTTATGGATTACATGTTGTATATATAAATATGACTCTTCCTATCAGTAATCAAACACAAAAAGTTGCTCTTCATTCTCTCATTCTCTATTCTTCCTTTATTTCTTCTCTCTATTATCAGATTTTTTTATAACACGTTATCAGCATGATGCTCCAACCAATTGAGCGCTAGTGGAAGCATTTTCTCTCTAAAGACAATGTTATGTGTGTCTTAATCCAAGCTCTTTCTAGTCCTTTCTTCATTTACAATTGTATCTTATATTAGTACTTTTGTCATAAGAATAGTTTGACTTTATCAATCTTCATCTCAAATTATTATTATTATTATTTTTATTATGATGATTATTATTACTATTATTTTATGTACTAATTCTAAACATGTCAAATCTTGCAAATTTTGAATTTGTCACCCTTGATATTACAAGGGAGAATTACTCATATTGGATTAAAATGTTGAAATACATTTAGATGCAATGGGTCTTGGGATACCATTAAAGAAAGAAATAAAGCATTTGAACAACTAATTTGCTCCTACTATAACAATATTGTGAAAAGAGATTTCATAAATATTATGAATTTACTTCATGTCTTTGTATGGCTGAACAAAACAATGAAGCTTTTAATGAAAAATCATGAGATTTGCCCAATTTCCTCTGCTCCATTCCTAGACGTAAATGAAACAATAAATATTATGAATTTATTTCATGCCTTTGTATGGTTGAACAAAGCAATGAGCTTTTGACAGAAAATCATGAAACTTGTCCAATTGGTTCTACTCCATTCCCATAAGTGAATGCAACAATATTTGATTTATATTTTCATGATCGTGATATTGATTATGGACATGGTTATAAAGGAATTTTCAAAGACACATTTGTCACTAGAAGTGGCACAATAATGTGAAAAAGGGAAAATAAAAATGTGAAAATATTGGCAATGGTAAAGGTCATTTGAATTGTACTTGTCGTACACCAAAGCATCTTACAAATAATGACAAGAACATAAAAACACACTTTTCTTATGAAGATGGTGATTCTAATTATGGCCATATGGATACTACTCATCTTGATATTATTATTTTCTTTGTTAAACCAAATGGAAGCATTGATCACCTCATCGGTTATGAGAGTGTTAAAAAAAGAGATTTTCTCATATTGACATTTATGTTTATATGAAGAATGAACGTTGGAAGTGCACCAATGATGATGATATGTGTCTTATTGATATTGCAATAACTTATACAATTATCAAAAGTAATAAATTTTCCTCTTGTTTGGTAATGCGAGACATCAATATTAGTATTATTTATAGTACTAAAAATATATGTGAAGGCTCCGAAAGAGCTATTATACTTCTACCAAGAAGTTGAATAAAAACTTATTAAGTTTCAAGGATATTTGTCTAAATAGATATTATATTGAGACAAACAATGAAAAAGATATGAAATATCTTTATATCTCTACGATTAAGTTGAAAAAAATGTGTATTGGAGAAATTATCAAACTTCTCTTATGGTTTACACATATATTAGTACAATTGAGATGCATGTCATGGTAAACCAGAAGTTTACAGATCAAAATGAATGTCTTGTTTGGCATGATCAGTTGGATAGTTTGTACTCAATATATAAATACAATTAAAATGCATCTCATGGTAAACCAGAAGTTTACAAACCAAAATGAATTCCTTGGTTGGCATGATCAGTTATTATGATGTGAAAAACGAAGGTTGAAAAACTCATGTGGATACACACTTAATAGTCAAAAGACTTCTTCAGAACCAATGAGTTCTCATGTATTGTACGTTCATAAAGGAAAGTTGATAATAATACCATCACAAGAAAAATTAGAAATGAGTCAATCTCATTTTTAAAACGAATGTAGGGTGATATTTGTGGTCTAATACACCCACCATGTGGATTATTTCATGGTTTTGATTGATGCATCAACAATTGGAAAAAAATATTGGTTGAAATAAATTATCATTATCTCGTCTTGATCCTTGTACAAAAGATTGTGAACTAGAAGTTCAAAGGATAATTCATTTACAAAATTAGTCAACCAATTACCTTATATTTTCTGACAGAAAAAAGGTAACTAATACTAGCTGCTAATGCTCCAAAGATAATTTATATTAGTTCATAACACGCCTAAAGCGTGGTAAGCCTGTTAGTTTCAAAGACACACTTGAAGCATGGTAGGCCTATTGGTTCCAAAGATAGAAACTCTTGAATGAGAAAATGAGCTAAAATGCAAGATAACATAATTGAAAAGGTGAAATCCCAAAAGATTCATTTGACATAATTAATGATTTGGTTCCAGAAGAACCTCAGGTACCTGAAATTGTTGAAAATGATAAGATATCAATAAATTATGTCATGAATCATATAATATGAGACCAAAATGAAGTAAACATTAACGAAACTTTTACATATAATATAACGACGAATGTTATGAATGGCAATGAGGATCAATAACTAATGATCATTGGAGATTGTCGACAAAGAAATAATTGGCCAAAATAAAAATATGCAAGGGTGTGAAACCCGTTTGGTACATATGGATTTTTTTCACAAAACCAAATTAAGAATGATGAAGTTGTTGGATGAAGGATCTTTGAAGGGCACAGTCTTGTTTGAAATTAGAAATTGAGTATTTAAATAAATGTGTTTTTATACATCAAGAGGCTTATATAATTAAGGTGCTTAAAATGTTCTAAATGGACAAGTCATGTCCATTGTACATTCCAATAGTTGTGAAGTCATTAGATGTTGATAAAAGGCTCTTATTAGATCTAAAGAAAATGATGAAGATCTTCTTGGTCCAAAAGTACCATATCTTAGTGTCACAAAAACACTAATATATCTTGCAAATTATACCCGACCTAATTTTGTATTTGCTGTAAATTTTTTAAGCAAGATATAGTTCTTCAACTACAAGAAGAAAATGGATTGGAGTAAAACATATACTCATTTACCTTAAGGGTACTACAAATATGGAATTATTTTATCCAAATGATTCAAAATCGGATCTAATGGGTTATGCAGATGCATGTTATTTATTATATTCTCACAATGTCACAATGGTTGGTTACAAACAAGATATTTATTCACACGTGGTAGCACAATGGTTTCATGATGATATGTGAAAGAGACCATAACAACAACATCATCAAAATCATGCATAAATCTTAGCATTACATGAGGTAAGTCATGAATATGTTTAGTTAAGGTCTATAATTTAACATGTGCGACAAACTTATGGTCTATCCTCGAGAAGAATGAAGTTAATAACCATATATGAGACAATAATGCATTCTTCAATTGAAAGGATGATGTAGAGATCAAAAAGATTCGTTCATGTGAAAATCTAGGAAATTTATTTATAAATTCTTTGCTAAGGAGAACTTTTGAGCAATTGGTTCACAAGATTTGACTCCGTCATCTTAATGATGTAAATTTACATGAGAGGGAGAAATAGAAGATATAAAGAACAATATTATATAGAGGGGTGTAATCTTTTTCCTTCACTAGGTTTTTATCCCAACGGATTTTTCCTAGTAAGGTTTTAACGAGACACTTTCTTTTATCGATGGACACCCAAGGGGGAGTGTTATGAATTAATGGTCGTCCATTGATTTGATACAGTTACTCATATGATTGATATGATTGATACTCATATGATTCATTACTCTTTATGTAAATATTTGTATTAACTAGTTTATTTGTTTCCTTTATGGATTACATGTTGTATCTATAAATATGACTCTTCCTATCAATAATAAAACACAAAAAAGTTGTTCCTCATTCTCTCATTCTTTGTTCTTCCTTTACTCCTTCTCTCTATTATTAGCTTTATTTTATAACAAACATAACTTAGATGATGTTTCTCTACCCCTACTTATATTATTTATATATATATATATATATATATATATATATATATATATATATATATATATATATATATAATATAGCAATTACATATGTAAGTGTAAACTATTTAAATACATTTTCAATATCATAAAAGAAACATTTTAATTAACAATCTATAACAATTCAATCAATCGCAATCAAATATCAATATATATAAATGATATAGAACACACACAAATATACAAATAAAAGTATATTCAACAAATACAATATCAACTAATGCGTTTTGGAATACTCGTATTAAGTATGTTCCACTAGAGATTAACACATAACTCAACCCAATACTTAAATTAATCGATGAATTTAAGAGTAATGGATTATGGTAAATTCATTACAACCCATGTCATACTCTACATGTGCCACGATGTGTAAGTACTACCTCCTCAACCTATCTCCAGTTGACTTCTTAGTCTATGAAACTTTGTTACAATATAGGTTTCTTTACTTAATAAACAAATCAAACAATGATTCACATCTCATTCTAGATTTATGATCCCAATTCATATCATTCTTATTATTTTCAAGAATCATTTTCACACTAGAATTCTTTATCACATAACTAGAAATGTCCATTTGACCCATGGCCTATAGGCGAGTCCCAAATCACTCTTAAATAAGCCTCCTTTTTATTGGCCCATCAAATGAGTTGGCTAAAAACACCCCAATCTCCAAAGTCCTTACTTGAAGTAGGTTACGGTAAAGGCCAAAGTGGGTTTGATTCTACTACTTTTAATTAACTCGTAAATATGTTTCATAATAACATGAGTATTTAAAATATTTTAAATTTTAAACTGATCTCCAAATATTTTACATTAGTTATAAACTAGTTCTTCCTTATTTTTCACCATTTGGAACTTAACAAGAAAGTTACCAACCAACTTGCCTATCTATGCCAAACCAACCAAACTTGAGTTCAACTAGACTATACATTGTTTGACGTGGATTCGAGCTTGGTTGATATCCTATCTTGGCATGGCATAGTTTGAACTTGGCCCGACATGGCTCTGGCTCAACTCGACCTAGTGTCGACATGACTTAACTTTGCCAAATATGGTCCCAAGGTTACTCGGCCAAAGGTGGGTTCCACTAAACTCAACAAAGGTTAAATCAAGTTGTTTTAACATGGGCTTCATAACACAATTATTGCACTTTCCATTTGCTTTATTTTTTGTTTTTAGTTTATTCTATTTCATTAGTAATAAATTGAACTCATTAGTAATAATTGCTTTAATTTTGTATTTTTAACTCATTTGACCTTTGCTCACTATTTCAATCATTTTTTTTTTGTAGATATCATTATTTACGAATTATAGTTGCATTGGATTTTACATTTATAAGATTTTAAAATAGACGTAAGGGTTGCTAAAGTTGAGATAGATATGTTTTATATTTGTAAACAAAACCCTATGGGTTTGACTTTTTTTACTACATCTTATAAACCTTATTAGATTCCAAAGTAGGTCATAAATGCTTCATACTTTTATCAAATTATGGCTTAGGTGAGAGCCTATTAAAGATTGAATTTTTCCCTAAACAAAAAGAAAAATCAATTACACAATTTTTAGGGCTTTGGTTTTCTTCATTTTATATGTATTTGTCTTTTTGTCTTTCTTCTTTTTTTTATGTTGAATAATGGAGTGTTAAATCTTTGAGGATCAATTCACAAAATCAAGATCAAACAACACAAAATGAGGTTTTGCACCAATTGTTCTTCACTTCTAGTTTGTCTTTCTCTTCTCTAATTTGTTTTTGTTCTTTATGATATTGATTTATGTTTCTAATTTTATAATTCAAATTAGGAACCAATTAAGGTGGGTCCAAACTGATTTTCCATAAGGTGGGCCAGACCCCACTCAACCTAAGGTGGCCCTAACTAACTCAACCAAAGGTGGGTCTAGTCTAAATCGGCCCGAGGTGGGCCTAAATTAACTCGACTCAAGGTGGCCCCGTGTCTACATAACCCAATATGGGCCTATCACAACTTAGTCAAACTTGGATCAGACTCGACTCAACTTAGTTGATCCAGACCTGACTTGCCTCACCTTGAAGAGGAATAGATTTGGTAAAGAAAACACAGACATAAACAAAATTACAATATACAAGTGATCAGGAAGATTCAAACAAAAAACATTAAGCCTATAGGGTCAAATTCTATTAGTTGTGAGTGACATTGGGTGTGAGAATAACCATTGTAATATTCTTCATATTGTGAAGTTTACCCTTGTCAGCTTTGATTTGTACTTTCTCACTTTGAGATTGATTTTTTATTATTCCAATTGAAAGTTGTTGATCTTATTATGAGATTAAGAAGGATACCTAGAGAGGTTTATACATATAGCCTGGAGAGGTTGATACTCATGATACCTAGAGAGGTTGATACTCGTGGTGTCTAGAGAGACTATAATCATGTTGTAATTACATTGGGAGAATGAACTTCTTAAGTGTGTTGCTTAGGAGACTAGATGTAACCCTTCCGTTGAAGGTGAACCATTATAAATTTTGTGTGTACTATCTATCCTTTACATTATTATTTATTAATTGATATATGCACAAAATTTTTAAGATCTATAAACTCTATTCATCCCCCCTTTTAGATCTATCTTATTGAGAGAATACTTAAATAAGGTTAGCCAAAAGTTACTAGGAGTTGAAAGAATATTTGTATTGAGCCATAAGTGGTGTGGCATTAATACTTGTTTGAGACAAAAGTGGCTTGAGAATGAATATTTGTGAAAACTTCAGAGTGTGAGTCTTGTCTACTTAGTACATCTTCACGAGCCGGTCAATAACTAGATGTGTCTATGTGATTAATCAAACTAGTATAAAATTTTGAGTATCCTTTCTTTCCTTTAATATTTTCTATTACATGTTATAGTTGCTTAAATAACTAAAGAGAAAAAGATAAAATAACTATTGAACTTGCGAAAATATCTTTATTAAACAAGTTACCTACTATTATATCGTGGAGAAATTTTTTAAAACACAATTAAACCTTATCTTATGTAGTTTCCTATTTTGTACCATTATGAATATTTATATTTAAGTAAATGAAAATTTTGAAAGATGTTATTGCTTAATGATGTGAATATATATATATATATATATATATATATATATATATATATATATATATATATATATATATATATATATATATATATTAGACGTGTAGTTTAGTAGAATCATCTGATTTTACTAAACTCATAACCAAGTATTAGTTACTCGTAACCAACTTCTAGTCCAACATCTAACACAAGTAGTTTAGTATAATCATTTGATTGACTTATAGTCTATTAGACGTGTCTAGTCAAGCTAAGCTAGATGCATTGTCTAACCATTATAAATTAAAGTATCGTGACATAATGGAATTTAACTTACAAATTTACATTAATTCCTCCTAATACAAAAGTGTTTTACAAAACAAACTTGGACTTTACATACCAAATGATTAAGAGGAATAAACATAAGCATGTACACTAAATTTATAATTACGCTAAAAGAGTCTTTTGTTATTGCCTCTACTACGAAGCATCATCAACACCTGTTGTTCCTTCTACTTGTGTGCAACAACATGGTCATTGCAAGTGGAAATCATAAACCACAAACATAAGGGTAAGCTAATCTTTGAAACAACATGTATCAAAACAACAACACATATAATGAACAACATCATCATGATACATCTATCATGCAGAATACTCTACCACTCTAAACATTACATCCATTTATTCATCATGCATCACAACATCTACTCATACTACACCCACAAAATAACCATACGAGACTCACTTCTGGAAGACTAAGAGCATAAGACTAGACAACTTAGATCCTACACCTGTTAGAAGCGCATCTTTTAACAAGATTTAGGGAGTAGCAACTTTACCCATGGTTCTCTTAGACTAGAATTGGGAGAGCCACAATCCAATTCCTCCTAACAAGGTAATTTCCTTATGACAAGTTAAGATAATTCTTTTTCATACCAATGACTACGTCATAGGAACTTCTATCGACTCTTACCACATAACTACCTTTCTCGACATTGTATTGTACTAAGCAACTATTGGAGTCAAGATAATCCTTTTACAATTACTCCACTACACTTATAGTCATCCCCATATGGGACACTACTTCATGCAACCACAACCATGCATGCACACACAAGTAGAGTTGTGACCATCAGTCAAGCTCTACTAGGCCTCTCACATTTATAGGTGCTACATACATGTGTACATTCCCTCAAACCATCACCATGGTTCCCTTAACTTATCATCTCAAGCACATCAATAGCTTTTTGTTGCATCAGGCATTACCTAGCCTCCTTGAGTCATCTACCCCAGCACATCAATAGTTTTGGCCACGCCAAACACTACATAGTATCCCATAACATACACATGTAAGTAACTATATATTCGTGGTAGATTTTGGCTTCTTGCCAAGGCTCTACACACAACCCTTCTTTATTAGCCCGAATAACTACTCTCACTTGGGGTCGTCTAATGCTCATTAATCATAAAAATGAACTTAGTAGACGCCCTTAGCAATACACCTAATGGTGGTCACTCCCATAGCACATCAAGAGATTGCCTCCAAGTGGTCATCTAACACACCTAACCATCTAACACATTAGTTGTCTAAGCCATGAGTCGTCTAACACTTTGGTTGTCTAACATCTAGTTGTCTAATACATCTCAACACTTTAGTTTTGAAATTATTCACTAAGCCACAACTTAGCCAAATAATTCCAACCCACCACATTCCACTTTATAGTTTTCAATTTTTCTAATGTTCTCGTCACGATTCTCAATTCCCCCAATCATCACTCACTACAGTAATTAGAATTCACCATTTGTTATTCCTGCTGAAACCTCACCATTAGTAGATTTTCACAACAACCATACAAAGCTATCATTATTTTCCCTAACTCAACAACACACAAGCACATGTCCAAAAACATAGCAAATACCAAAAGTGTCTTTTAGAAAATCCTATGATGAGGGAGATGGAGAATATTCTCTACTCCAAGTATGTTTAGTGGTCCCCACACCAAGATCTTTCAAGATGCTCTTCTTTTCCACTTCCAAGGGGCTTTCTTAGCAAAATATGGGTGTGGTAAAAATACTCCCTTGGGCTAGACTCCTTATTGGCCCTTAATTCTTCTAGAATAGTGATAACCTCAAAAAGGGAGATACCACTAACAAACTTACAAAATAAAAAACACAAACACGAGTCCTATATTTTATTTAAAACTAAACTAAGTAAAAGAAGGTGAAGAAATTTTCCTTCTAAATATGTTTATTTTTCCTAAGCATGTTCCTCTATCTTTGGCAGGGGCTAAGCGCTCATCATTCTCCCCCTTTTTGAGAGAATTTGACCATAAATTCTTAACGCCCCTCTTGATGGACCTCATTTGAGGAAGTAATTTCTCTTTCCTCCCATGAAATCTCGTCCAACCCTTATCTTTGAAGATGTTATCCTTTCTCTCTTTGTGAGTGTGACACTGCCTTTATTTCTTGGGGTGTAAGTGGAGAGGGGAAGGAGAATTTAGAGGAGAGTGACTAACTTTCTCTAGGACCCTCTTTTTGTGGGAAAGTAACACTCTCATGGAGACTCCCCCCAACTCCATCTCCCCCTCTTTTATCTTCTTTTCTCTCTTTTTTTCATGTTATTTTAGTTATTAACCTCTTGAGGTGATAGAGGTGCAAAAGTGATCTTCTTCCCATGAAAGTGGAAAGAAAACTTGTTGGTGGTGTGTTTATCAAATTGTCATGGCCTACCAAATATTAAATGTGTGGCTTCCATGGGACAACACCACAAAGTATTTCATCCATATGGTTTCGCTTGGAAGTTAATTAGAACGTATTTATGAACATCAATTTGTCCCTCCTTTCTTATCCGAGTAAGCTTGTAGGGCTTGGCATGAGTCTTCTCTTGAATGAGAAGGGGGAAATGAGTGTTCACTCTTTACCTCATCACTTGAATTTAAGGTCATGGTTCTTTTGGTTGGGCAATTCAAAGTAATGTGCTTGTACCCTAAACACTTAAAACACTTTAGAGAACTTGACCTTTGAAAAGTGGTGACCACTTGGTGACCTATTCCTAAGTGGTGGATCTTAGTGAGACTTGGAAGGGAACTTATCATGTTTCTCTTATCTTTTTATTTCCATTAGTGACTATAGTTGTCATTGTGTTAGTTACTCCTCCTTGCCCCATCTTTTCATTTTATTTAGGTTCAAATTTTTAGGGTAAGGTGCAAAACATTTTCAAGAATGGAGTACTCATACAATTCTATTAGGTCTTGTGTGTCCCTCCTTAGACCACTCACAAACCTAAGTACTTTTTCTTCATTTGATTCATCTAATCCAACCCTAAAACATTAAGGACTCCAGCTCTTTAAAGTAATCATTCACACACATGTGGTCATGTTGAAGCATTTTAATCTTCAAAAGGAGTTCCTTTCTATAGTAGGAAGGAACAAATCTAGTACGTATTAAAATTTAATGTCCCTCTAACAAGCCGTAGGTGGCCCTTTGGTAATTATTCTTACAAATTTGACGTCGCTAAATCACGACATAACCTTCAAACTTAACTACCACCAAGTCCACTTGCTCTATATCTCTTAGTGAGTTTACATTGAATATTTGTTCAACCTTTGCTTCCCACTCTAGATATACACCTCAATTGTAGGGATCTTTGGAGGTTGCTTCAATGGTGATGTATTGCGCCTAAAATTTCTTCTCCTTATATGCAGCTTCATTTTCTTTAGGAGCTATGTGGTAAATGAGACCTTCTCTCCTAGCTTTTCTCCCGGCCTTTTCCATCTCTTATCTTAGGATGGTATCCATCAAATATTTCTCATTTTCCTTTCCTGAAATTTCCATCAATAGATTGTACCATGCCAAGCACCTAGCCTCCCAAAACATACATATATAAGTAACTATATATTTGCGGTAGATTTTGGCTTCCTGCCAGGGCTCTACTTATCCCTCCTCTATTAGCCCAAATTCATAACTACTCTCACTTGGGGTCGTCTAATGCCTCATTATCAATAAAATGAATGTAGTAAACACCTTCATCAATACGTCTAACAGTGGTCATTCCCATAGCACAGTAGGCGACTATCTCATCTCACCCAAGTGGTCATCTAACACACCAGTCGCCTAATGCCATGATTCATCTAATGCTATGGTTTCTAACGTCTAATCGTTTAACACATCTGAACACTTTGGTTTTGAAATTATTCACAAACTTATAACTTATGCAAATAATTCCAACATCACTACATTCCTCTTCATAGTTTTGACTTTATCCAATGTTATCATCACGATTCTCAATTATCCCAGTTGTCACCCACTATAATAATTGGAATTCACCACACACACACAATATGGTCAAAAACCATCCAGTCTAATCATCACAATAAGTTTTGTGGTTAAATATATTTTTAGTCCTCAACTTTGACATGTAGGAATAATATACCATTTAAAAATATTATTATATTTTTATAGGTTAAATATGTTTTTAGTCTCTCAACTTTAACGTGAATTTGGAACTCGTCCTGTAAACTTTGATACATTTTTGGTCCTCAAACTTTAAAAATAAATGACTACAGTCATTTTAACCCGATTATGTTAACTTTTTTTCATGTGTCGAACATGTTTCATGCTAGCATTTGGGTTGTTTATACCGTTTGCACATTCCCGCTTCAATGTCAACAAAAAAATACATTTGACACGTCAAAAAATTAATGTAATTTAGTTAAATGGACTATATTCATTGATTTTTAAATTTGAAAATCAAAATATATAAAAATTTCAAATAAAATAATTTATTTTTGCGTAAAAGTTTTGGGACAAAAATATTTTAATCCTATTTTTATTTAGCATAAGTAGTAGTTACTTAATAGTACACGTTGTCTTATTAACTGTAGACAACATTACCGAGTGACCTAAGTAAATAAACAAAATCTTGTGTGTTAATTTTCTCCAACAATTTAATTAGTATAAATTTCAATATTAGAATATTCTAATTCCCTTTACCTTGTGTTTGGATGAAGCATTTCAACAATACTAAGAAATTGAAATGCATTGCATTTGAAATTCGTACAATTAAATTTCCTTCATTTTTTAAATAATTTGTTTGGATAGAGTAATTGAGATATTTTACATTTCAATTTCTTGTTTGGATAAAATAATTTAATTTCTCTTATGGGATAAAATTTCATTTTAATAATATTTATTTTAATATATAAATTTTGAAATTAAATTTAACAAATATAATTTTCAAGTTAAAATATTTAAATTCGGTCAAATTAAGGTCTTCGACTTGACCTGATCCGACCTAGTTCGTCAAGCTGGTCTGGTCTGACCCGTTAAGGTCGTCGGGCCAGTCAGGCTTGTTAGGATCGTCGGGCTGGTCGAGCCCGTTAGGATCTTCGGGTATATAAGGCCTGTTTGAATCGTTGGGCAGATCAGGCCTGTTTGAATCGTAGGGTCGGTCAGACTCGTCTGGATCGTAGGGCTGGTCAGACCCGTTTGGGTCGTAGGGTCGGTCAAGCCCATTTGGGTTGTTGGACCAATCAGGCCCGTTAAGGTCATCAACCTAGTTCGACCTGCATGTGTTGTTGGGCCTCCTAGCCCGTCTTAGTTGTTGAGCCCGCTGATCTGTCTTGGTTGTCTGGCTCGCCCGACCCGTTTGGGTCGTCGGGCCTGCCCGACCGTTTGAGTTGTCGAGCCCATCCAGCCAGTGTGGGTCTTCAAGCTCACCCGTCTCATCTTAATCATTGAGCCTGTTTAGTTTATCTAGTCTGCTTGGGTCGTTCGGCCCGTTTTGATAGTCAATCTTGCCCAGCCCGCCTTAATCGTCAGCCTGCCTGACTCGTCTTTATCGTTAGGCCTGTTTTGATCGTCAGGCCGGCCCGGTCCGTGTATGTCATCAGGTTGGCCCGATTTGTCTCGGTCATTTGGGTCGTTTAAGCCAAATTGACACCTCTAATCTTAAACAATGAGGAATTTTACAAATTGTGGAATTTCAAATTCCTTCCTTTTTGAGTGAATTTCAAATTCTACTATTTTAGTGATTTGAGATACCTTCTTAAAATTACTCAATTTTAATTCCCTTCTAATTTCTTCATCCAAACAAGTCATTTTACTTAGAAGAAATTCAAATTCTCAAAATAAATGAATTACACCCTTAAATTGTCACATCTAAACACACCCTTACCTTGTGTTTGGATAGAGCATTTCAACAATGCTTAGAAATTGAAATGCTTTGTATTTGAATTGTTTGTAATTAAATTCCATTCATTTTTTAAATAACTTGTTTCGATAAGGAAATTAAAATACCTTACATTTCAATTTCTTGTTTGGAAAAAAAATTTGAATTTATTGTGAGATAAAATTTAATTTTAACAATATTTATTTTACGCTTAATTATGTTTTGAATTCATGATAAATTTGGAAACATGCTCGACAACCCAGATGGGTCGGGCAGACCCAACTATGCAACCGAATTGGTCAGACCCGACGACCCACCCGAGCTGGACCAACTGGGAAGCCCAGACAGGCTGGGTGGCCCGATGATCTAGAGGCCTGATGGCCCATACTGCACAATTTTGCCGTCAAGTTCGTCAATATGGCCCGGTCAAACCCGTCTAGGTCATTGGCCCAATGCTCCAGATGGGTCTGACGACCTGGACGGGCCCGACAATCCGGACGGGGCCGAATACCCGAACGGGGCCGAATACCCGGACGAGGTCGAATACCCAGACCGGTCCAAATACCCGGACGGGCCCGTACACCCAGACGGGCCTAAAGACCCAGACGGGTCCGACGACTACGATGGGCCCGAGGACCCGGACGAGCCCGACAACTCGGATGGGCTTGACGACTTGGACACGTCCGACGACCCGGACAAACCCGATGACCTAGACGGGCCCGAGACTCAAACGAGCCTGACAACTCGTACAAGCCCTTTCAAACCGTCAGGTTCGTCCGAATAGTCTGGATCATCGAGACCGTCTGCGTCATCGGACCCGTCCGGGTCATCGTTCTCGTCGGGGTCATCGGGCCCGTCTGGGTCCTTGGGCCATCCTAGTCGTCGGACCTGTCCGGGTCTTCGGGCCCATATGGGTGTATGGGCCCAATGATTTGGAATGGCCCGTCCCGGTTGTCGGGCCCGTCTGGATCATCGGGCTCGTCTGGATCGTCGGGCCCGTTTTGGACATCATACCTGTTTGGGTCATTGGGCCTGTGTTGGTCGTCAGGCTCGTTCTGTTCGTCGAGCCCATCCGGGTCGTCGGGCACGTCCCGGTCGTCGGGCCTTCTGGGTCGTCAGGCACGTACAGGTCGTCGGGTCTGTCTAGGTCGTCGAGCACGTCCGGGTCGTCATGCCCGTCCGAATCGTCTAGAATGTGAGTAGGGATGGCAATGTGAGTAGGGATGGCAATGGGTCGAGTCGGACACGGATAGTGCCTACCCGCAACTCGACCTGCCATAAAAAAATCCGCCCGCTACCCGCCTGTTTACCCGTCGGGTATCTGCTTAAAAAATACCTGCGGATATTTTTAAAACCCACGGGTACCAGTGGATACCCGAAACCCGCAAATATGTAAAAATTTTATATTTTATAAATTGTTTAATATAAAATTATAAAAACAAAATATAAAATTTAATTATAATTTAATTATAATTAAATTTGACATAATAAAATATACTGCTAATTTTAATTTTAATTAAATTTAACTTAATAAAATATAAATTAAATTTTAATTTTAATTTTTTTGCGGGTAACGGGTACCTGCAGGTACGGATAGTATGATACCCGTACCCGACCCGTTTATAAGCGGGTATTAAAATACCCGCTACCCGCGGGTAATAAATACCCGCGGATATTAACTATCCATCGCGGATTTTATCCGTAGATATCCGCAAGCACAAGTATTTTTGTCATCCCTAAATGTGAGGTTGAGTGAGAAGAATTTCAAATTTCACCTATTTTGAGGGTATTTGAATTTCTACTAATTTAACTAATTGAAATCCTTAAAAAAAATGCTTGTATTTGAAATGCTTTTTAATTTCTCTATCCAAACAAAACATTGCATTACAAAAAAATCTAAATTCTTCAAAAAAAAATGAATTATCCCATTAAAATACTATATCCAAACACACTCTTAGACAATTTTAAATTATTTATCTTCTATATTAACTTTTCCATGGCAGTAACGTGATTTTAAAATGTTCAAAGTATTAAATTTCCTTGATGACTAAGTGACTATGGTCGTACTATCACATTTTACACGGTATTCAAGATATATATGCCTTTTAACAATTGCAGAATACAAATTTTGTTAAACGTATTTTTAACTGTTTAATTAAAAAATTGTATTTTTTAAATGACTATATGTAATTTAATGTGATGTTTATGATTATAATTTTTTGTACATCATATAATATATATATATATATATATATATATATAATTTTT
>Ga0209589_1003751_pt1 | contig 26512 bp, 6 predicted proteins | sample CowpeawhiteBW_FD_187525 | JGI IMG/M metagenome (GOLD analysis project Ga0209589, IMG submission 187525) | Root nodule microbial communities of legume samples collected from California USA - Cow pea white BW (SPAdes) (version 2) | ecosystem: Host-associated > Plants > Roots > Nodule | place: USA...
TGTTCATTCCTTGTGTGATTCAAGGAAGGTGTTTTCATCCCTTGTGGATTTCAAGGGAGGTGTCTTCATCTCTTGTGTGATTCAAGAGAGGTGTTTTCTAAACCCTAATCTTTCTTATCATTGATTATAAGTTTGGTTTATTTTAGTGATTTAGTTAATCTCTTTTTTAAAAGATTAACAACTGGACGTAGGGTCTTTTGATCCGAACCAGTATAAATACTTTGTGCAATTTTCTCTTCTCTGCTCTCTTTATTTTATTGTGTTTATTAGAAAATAAAGGAAAGAATTTTAATTGATCTTTGATATTAAAAGGGAAAATATTAAAAGCACAATTTTTATTAAGAACCCAATTCACCCTCCTCTTGATTTTTGACCATTGTTTAGTCATTCCGCTGCGCGATACCAACAATAATACCTTAGCAAAAACATTTTTTATTTAATGTTGGTCTACTAAATAATAATAACTAAAGAATAATAATTCAATTTTAACCATACAATAATAACTAATTAAAAATAATCTAAATACTAAAATATTTAAACATTTCAACTTCTACCTTCCCATCAATTAATATTATTCTTATTAATATAAAATAAATCGACAAAGTACTTTAAATGACTATTAAGATCAATATGATCTACTACATTAATTTTAATAAATCAATAATAAAAAATATTACTTATTTATAGTTAAATGATTATTATTATAAAATTATACACAAAATTTAAAAATTGTAACTTTATCATGTAATTCTTTACTTAAGTATTATATTTAAAATTTCACAATAGGTTTTAGAAAATATTTTTACACACTATATTCACAAATAAAATTTTACACAATCCAAAAAGTTTATTCTGACATCTAAAAAGACATTCTGCATCAACTGATACAGAGATATTTTATATTTTATTTTCAAAACAATAAATCAATACTAAAATGATAATTAAATAACAAAATTACTTAACAATCAAATATTAATTCATTAAATAATTATATATGAATATTATGTCTAAATAAAAAAAAAATCAAAAATCCGTGCGTATGCACGGGTCTAGTTATTTATTAAAACAAAACAAATGAATTTAGAATAATAAAAATATTAATTGACAGTGTAACTTTGTTGAACGTTCGCGGAAGTAGTTGCAATTAAAAGATGTTTACATATCTTAAAATGTTATTCATACGTTTATCTGTTTATTTGTTTTGTTAAATAATAATAATAATAAAAATAATAATCAAATATATAAGCTGATTGATAGTAACTCTATATTAACATGGTTCCCAGAAAGAAAAAAAAAATGGAGAAAAAATACACTATCAATTTCACCCTTTGAAAAACTACATATTAAATAAGTTTTGAAAATAAAAGCAATTATTAGTCTTTTAATTTTTAGCTTGCTTATGTAGTATCCTAAAAAAGGTCTTTTATAGGATTAAATTAATATCTTTTATTTATGTAGTGTTATTGATATAGTACAAAAATATGTTAACATAAAATGCCATATGTAGCATATAATATAAATGTGGCAGAAATATTGTATAGGTGAGGATAAAAAAATAGTAAGAGTAGAAAGTTCTTGCACATAGTAAAAGAAAAGAAAGTAGAAAGGAGCAAAGCATGTATTTTTATGACAGAAAAAGAGATGTACATCATCACCGAATAAATAGCGTATCATTATTTATAAAAAGAATACGACAGCTAAAACTAACAAAGAAATTGAAGAATCAAAACCAAATGTCGCTCTATTTAGTGATTTTATTTGTAGCCCTTACCTTTCTTAGTTTTGCCATCCTAATTTCCATTTGATTCTTTTGGCTTAAAATATTACTAAAGATAAGAACGAAACCAGCAATTATCCTTTGACTCACATGGTAAAAATATTTTACATCGATAATTATTGTTAGGAAATGATAAAATACACAAATAACATGGTAATAATTTAGCCGCTACCTTCTATTCTTAAAATTGAAATTTACGTGAACAATATATCGCATCCTAATCTGCTCCACATTATAAACAATGTATTCATTGTACAGTAGTTCGCTCTGCAATACAAAGTGATAGAGAATAAATAGGAAGTATAAAATCATGACAATCATCAACAAACTTCCCTGCTAATAAAAAACTAATTTTTTTCATATTAAAATGCATACCTTGAGGCATAAATTTTTTTCAGGCTTTCCTAGGGGAACTACGAGCCCATCCTCAAGTTCCCGTGCTTTTGAGGGATCAGGAGCAGTAGCTCCTAATCCTTTTGTGCTGCAGTATGAGATTGCCAAGTATATAAATTAACTTGTAAAGCAAAATGTAGTACATTTATTGGGTGGGGTCAAATGGGATCTAGGATAGCTGGAAACTTGTTATGCTAACTGAACTTACATGAAGGCATAAATATTCATTTTATTTTGGTTAACTACATCAGCCAATTGATCAATATAGATTTTGTCATTGAATTACAATGAAAAATGTGTTACACACTATCATTGATTGAAATCCATGCCACACTCATTGAAAATAGTGGGTACCGCTACCTCTTTAGCTGCTCTTATAATCAATTTAGTTTATTTTAAACTAAATTTAACAAATAATAATGAATGTGCCTGTATGAAGAGAGTAATGAGAGTTGCAAAATTGGAGAACAAACCTCAGTTTTCCTTCAGGCAACTGATCAGCATCATAGCAGGCATTTAGAAGCCCAGCCATCTCTCCCAGTGCAACCTAAAAAATAAAGTAAATAAAGAATGTTTACTAGATAATTGGTTCAATATTGACATATTGGACAATAAAGAAGATAATATAAATCAAACTTTTTGAAGAGATGTTTATCAATGGTAAATAAGTATAATTAGTAATTAGGTGCATATATTTGTTTTTTACTCAACTGAGTATTTATTAAATAGAGTTATTGTGATCACTTTCATTAAATTGGCATTAACATTGTTCACATGTCAGTCCAATAAAAGCTTAACTAATAATTTTTATTCCTATAATTTTCTTATAACTCAATTATGTTCCTATATTTTTTTACACGAAGACAATGTGATCTTTTTTTAACCGCATTGTCCTCCATGGATCTTAGAAACAAATCCAAAAACCACAACTAGGTTAATGCGTCTATTTTCAACTAGGTTCATGTGTCCAAAAATTACAACTTGGATCTGAAATAGGTGATCTCAGTGAAATTGTGTCGCCAGAGAAGAGTTAGGGAGGAAGAAGAGGATTTCCACTCACATATGATCACCTCCTAACAATGTTAATGTTGATTTTACATAATTGACCACGTTATCTCTATTTAAATAATATAAGGACTCAATTGAATCAAAAATATTTATGGAAACAAATAAATCATAGGTCTAAATATAGAAACAAAATTACTAATTAAATCTAGATTGACATATGGTCACCTTCCAAACAATATTAACACCAATTTAACGGAAAATACCATCCTGACTCTATTTAACAAATATTGAGAATCAATTGAATAAAAAACAAATGTAGAGACTAAAACAAATATAAGAGCCAAATTACTAATTAAGCCATGAAAAATATATCGTAAGATTGATCTTCTAAATAGAATCTTGCATATATTCTCATTATATTCCAGAAACATAAGGTAACAAAAGTGAAAATTTCTCAAACTCGGGCTGTTATAATTGTCAAATAATGTTTGACATGTACCACCAATTGGTTAAATTGATAATTGGTGTTTCAGTCCTCATTTCTGAGAGCACATATATTAGTAATGTAGCAATGCTTTCATTAAACAAGAAACAACCTCACATAAAAGGAGCACCCCATCTTTAGCAGTACCCGTAGCATAGCAATAATTTGCACTTTTTGAGAACATGTCAGCAAAGTACACCCCCTTTCCAAACATGTAGCCAGTTACAGGTGCCTCGGGAGGGGCTATGCGTAAACCTGACAATGGTATCTCCATCTCAGACTCAGATAATGGTGCATCAAAAAATATAATATCTATACTCCATTTGCACATGCTCGCAAACCAAAAAACTACTGATAAAAGAAGAAACGACCTTGAGATAAAATTCCAGCCCAGTTTGTGAGCCGAGAACCATGCCACAAAAGCATCCTATTTTTTGTACTAGCGAACTGTCACAGTCAAAAAGCAATTTCCTCAATGCAAAAGGTCAAAATATATACGTTATATCATAAACCGAAACAAACTTTTAATTAAAAAAATATATTCCTAGTAGAACAAAATTTGAGAAAGATCCATAACTAATCATGCATTAGCCACAGTGTTACCTTTCTGTACCGTTCAGCCTCGCCTTCCCTTTGTGCCCTAAATATTTGAACAATTTCCACAGTATAGTTTGAATGTGTTTCTGCATGAGTATTCTTCATATACTCTTCAATCTGGTGACATCAAAAGGGACAAGATGATATTGTCAGGACCAAAGAACTAAAGCGCCAGCAACAGGTCAAATTTAAGGACTGAAGTAAGCAATATTGGAGCACGATTTTTATGCTTAGGAACAAAAAAATTTTTCATGTCAGATGGAAAGAATGATATCACCATTTAGAATTCACTTTTCCTTTCTTAGCATTTTTCTATCATAGTAATAACCTTTTAATTTTAAAACAAAACCCTAAATACGGCATAGTTGTTTACCATGGAGAATTCAGCGCAACCAAATTCCACAGGTACCAGTTCACAATGAAGGCGTTGATAATGAGCATACAGGGGATCTCCCTACAGCAAATCCAGAATTACAATAATGAGCCTAAACCGGTGGCTATTTAAAATTGAAGGAAATACTTACCACAATCAAAACAACAATGCATTTCATTCATTGGTGAAGTGGATATTATTATCAAAAGGGCACTTCCTGGATATACAGAACTGTGCTAAATAATACATTACATCTATAAATTCATTAAATGGATGCAAAACTACAAATACATATTTTCCAGAGAAAGCAAATCCATTTAGGTTGTTTGTGATAAATATTGGACACCGGTCCACCAAACCTAAAAATACAACTACAAAATATCTTGTTCAAAATGTGGTATCAAGGACAAATCAAATATATCCTAATGATACTTTGTAAATTAGTTTAATCTTTAATGTTAAAGAATTAGAATTTCCATCATAATTTCAGCACCCATTATAGCCCTTGAACTCTTTTGTTTGAATACTTGGAATTACCTAAGAAAATTCTTCTCAGCAGTACACATTTATGTTTTGATTCTGATTACAATATAATGATAAATAATAACTACTATTTTTTAGGAAAAAAGATGAGTCTATTATCTACGATAACTAAACTTCAGTTACAGCCTATATCATAAGCATCAAGCTTCATTACATATTTAATTTATCCTTGTAGCTTAAAGTGACACGGATATTGTAACTGTAATAACTAACATAAGCATCCCAGGAAAAACACTGAAAAGACTTAAAAAATTCCAGATATGGACATACCTGCACTTCTGCATCATCTTTCAAAAGCTTTGTGGCAACCTCAATCTCACTAAGAGCTTCAACCTTTGATTAAGGAGACAATTAATGTCAATGGTTAAACAAACAAAGTTATAAGTTTCTTTTTCTAGAAAAATTGTAAGAAGATGATGGAAGTTGATCATAAGAGGACAAGAGGAAGGTACCAATAATGTCATAAATGGAAGTACATAAATTATGTATATAACAATCCTTGTAAGAGAATCCACCATCCAAAATGTAAGAAAATAATTATCATAATCTATGGACAACCAAAATAACTAGATCAACAAATGCATCTGGGAAAAAAGGATTACCATTTCTAACTTGCGTTTTAACTTCTGAGGGGTGTCGATTACAAAAACAGCTGCCATATTCATATTTTCATATTAGTATTCCTCTAAAAAAAGAGAGTGCATAGCCACCAAGAGGATTTTTTTATGATTTAGCAACATTATGAAATAAACCTTTGCATGTGTTCTTTAGACGAATGAGAAGGAGAGAGACAGCTTACACATCTTTTTGAATCCAAAATCATGTGGAATTACAGTGTAGAATTCTCTGCAACAAGCAAATAAACCAATCATAAAATTAGTTTTCCAATATCTTTAAAGCAAGAAATTCCATCCTCAAATGACAGAAAATGATTTATAACATAGGTAAACAGCACACATCTCGTTCAAAAGTAAATAAAAAAGGCAAGCATCCAAAAGAAAAGTAAAGCATAGGACGAGGAAAATAAAAACGAACATCAAATTCCGTACCCACTTAATTGCTCCATCACTTTCCTGTCTCCTTTATCAATCACATTAGCAAGTCTTTTCAGAACTTCATAGCCCTTAATAGTTCACAAAATATACAGTTAACCTCTCAACAAGACAAGATATGAAAGTTGAAATGCTATAGCAGTTCGCAGAAAGATGAAAACAACCAAATCTCCATCCAAGAGAACTTTTGCACTATGATCAAGGCTAAATGACCATGTGTTTTGTAAGTTCTTTGTTTTTATTAGTTTCTAAAAAGCAAAAGAGAAGTGGATTGAAGTCAAAAGGATTTTTAATAAAAATATATGAAAATTGAGGCTCGTTGTACAAATGAATGAATCTTTCTATTCTCACACACAGGAACACAGACAATACATTGAATTACACAAATATAAAAGGAAAAATAACAAAAGCTCAATGATATTAACAAATATTTGGCCTACCTTTAAAATTGTTGATTTGCTAAGTTTTCCAAGGGGCAACTTGTTTGCATTGTACCCTAAAGTAAAGATCTCACAGTTAATGCACGTCAAGAATATCGAATGAGGCTATATCACAATTCTAGAATGAGGAATTCAAATGCATGATAATGACTGTTGACTACTGTCAATTGTTTAACACATCTAAGGAAAACATATCGTTGCTTTAAATTAATCAACAGAATATATCAAACATGCTTTTGAATCATATGGCGTAACTCATCCTACATGAGGGAAAAGAAGCAATAATTAACTAACCTATTTCCATCATTTGCTGATTCATCATGCTCACGTTGCAAATAAGAGATATAAATTTTGCAACGCGTGGTTCAAGTTTAGATTCCTGAGGCTGCTTTCCTAAAGCACGATCAGGATTTTCTGTAACCTAAAAACAAGATCCAAGTGTTTAAAATGTCGGATCGAATTATTTTCTCCTCCTTTTGCTCCCCATCCACCAGTAACACTCCAAGTAAAACAAAATACTAAGTAAAATTTACCATAGAATGAGAAAAAGGGAAATTTAGTCTATACAAATGTCTTTATGCAAAAGAGACGGTGAACTAACTTCACAATTAGTAGCAAGTGGACCCCATTTAATTGCAAAATGCACATCAAGTTATATGAAGCAAAAGAAAATACAGCAAGAGGAATAGAGTCGCATAACTCACAGTGGATTCATTTTCCTTGCCACTGTAGTCCATTTCCAGCCACGCATAACTTTTAGGATAGCTAACAAAACTATCCCTATCGGACCAAGCATTATTGGTCTTGGCTAAAAACTTTTGTTCAAACTCCTGAATGGCTCTCTCACATGATTTGTAAGGACCATGTATCTTGTCTTGGCCCTTTACACCTACCCTTCCCCATCTATTGTAAACAAGGAATTCACCGCCACTATCCGATTCTGAAAAAATAAATTGATATAGGCAGTCAGAAAAACCAGTGCAATAAACAGAAAAGGTTGCTTTTTAAGCATTATGCAAAGCAAGTCTTCTACAACTCAAGCAACAAATTTTCGTAACTAGTTGAGTTGGAGATAACTTATATCAAACTTTCATATCTCTCTCAAGTAATCATCTGATATTATAAAATGAAAGATAAAAAGCAACCCCACAATTGTGGGGGATAGAGAAGCTCCTCCAAACTATTGTTAGGCTTTGTTAGGATAAACTTTTTTGTTAGCACTTGCACTGGAAGAGAATAAGAAATAAAATGAACTGAACTGTTGCATAAGCTAAAATCAAATAACGTACTTAACTTTCATAAAAGCATTTTCATTTAACTTTTGAAAAGATAAGGTTCCTAAATAGATTTTAGTCCATGGAGAAACTCAATACATTTTACTTCTAATTTTGTTTTCCTGCAAAAATGCTTATAAAGAAGTTTAACAAAATTCGACAGCTATAAAGAACCACTAGTCTCAACCAGTTAACCAATGCAATAAATCAACGCATCAACAAAAAGCTATCATAAATCATCAATAGGCAGATGGAATTGAAATTAACCAAGAACTTGAATCACATAGAACTTGTTATTGTTGTCGCTGACATTTGTCTGATTCAACATGGCATCATAGACATCACCACCCTGCATTGTTCAAAAGCGTACCAAAACACGTGAGCCTTAAACACACTAAGAAACCACCGCCAATCAGCAAAATGATAGCACATGACAGACGACAATAACAACAAAATGGAACAACATGGCTAAGTTAATATTGCAATCAGGTTTAATTATGTTTTTAACGTCTGAAATTTGAATAAACCGCATTTGGCTCCGTAAATTAGAAAGACATATATTCTCACTTTTTTTTAAATACGTTTTTAATCCTGAAGCACGACAATGTTCACGGAAATAGTGATGCCAAAAATATGTTTTTACTCAAAAATTTTAGTGGATGTTAGAATAACTAAGCCTCGCAGTTGCTACTAAGCATACTAGTCGCAGAACGTGATAGCGCGTTTTCACAGAATCCGGAAGATACTGATCGAGAACTGCCACGCCCTTTTTGGTTGCCGTCACTATCTTCACCTCTTCCTCTTTTGCCTCCTCTGCAACCTCGATTTGTTGGGAGTGATTAGAATCCTGATTTTGAGAATCCCTAGCTCTCTTTCTAGTTCTACGAGGGGAACTAACATCAGCTTCACTCGTCGCATTTTGAGTTTCTTTGCGAAGAGCAGCTTCAAGTCTACGCAGCTGGAATTATGGAAGCATCAGAGATAGAGAAAGAAGAGAAAGAGTGAATGAGTGTGAATTTGGCTAGAGAGTACCAGAGTGGGTTTTGTTCCGGTGATGGAGAGTCCACGCTTGTGAAGCTCCGTTCGCAGCTCTTCCACCCTCATTTTACTTGACGCCATTTTAGAGGGAAATAGAATGGTTACCGTAATTTTACTCAGCTTTCAATTTTGAAGCTTCCCACCATGCTTGTAGCATACGACGCCGCTTTTATACCAGCGCTTGACAGGTGAGGTGTGCTTCGCACGCTGGAATAATATGTAAATAAAAATAAATTCAAGGCCTAAACTGCAATTCAGAAAGAAAATGTTGAAGTTCATGGTCCACGTGATTCTTTCTCGTCCAATTCAACAACTAAGGTTTGAGAAAGTTTTCTTTTTATTAGTACCTTAGAGAAACTGAAAAACAAATAATGAAAGAAATTTTTATTATTTTGTAATTAAAAGCATACTTAAAGAAAAACTCAAATCAACTTTAAAATTTGCGGGTGAAGTGTCAAATTTCAACTGATATGCTCTCCTACTTTTAAAATAAAATATTTTAATAACTTATAAGTGTACTTTAAGAAATTTAAAGTAATTACTTTTTAATATATGAGTGTTTTGTTTGGATTAAAAAATAAAGGGAGAAAATAAATAGAAAGAAAAGATAATTGTGGAAATGAGTTTTTTAAATAGATAGAAATAAGAAATATATATATATATATATATTTACATGTTTGACGAATGAAAAAATATTTATTTTAAAAGTATTATTACGTTAATTTTAAAAATCAATATGTTATTTTTCAATAAAAAAGTATTTATTACTATTTTTATAATTTAACATAAAATATATGTTTGATTTTAATTGATATTGATACTCCCTCTAATCCTTTGTATTAAAAACAATAATGAATTCATAAAAAAAAATACAAGAGAAATGTGAGTTTGTTATTTCTGAAATAATAATGTCAGAAATTTTCACTTTGTTCCAAAATATCAATACAACGAAATTATTTAAATTAAAATTTAATGACATTCCATTTGTTTTAAAGGTTTTTTTCACCTAACATATTACTTAAATTGTTACTAGACTTTACGGTAAATTAAGGGTATAAAAAAAAGTTTAATTATATTTTTGTCTTTTTATTTTTAAAATTCTAACCATCGTGTAAAACTAAATATCATCGAAACACAGAGAAGTATTTTAATCACGGAAACAAATTTCGTCAGAAGTACTTTTAACTGAATATCAAAACGGACTTGTAGATTCTGAGTGTAAAAACCTTTGGGCTTTTCAAGGTCCCGGTCAGGCTATTATTACCTGCACCCTCCTACATACTAACTACACCCCCACAATATTAATTGCATCACACCACTGTTACTACCATTTCAACAACTCCACCATCGCACCGCGCCGTAAAGGAAGAAGAAGAGAGGAAGAACTTGCGTAAGAAGAAGAAAGAAAATACAGAAAAAAATAAGCTTATTCCAAAATGTTTTTTCCATAACACATTCATTTGTTTTGTGAAGCTTTTTCAAAATACATTTAATATGCGAATATTTTGAAAAATTCATTAGGAAAACATTTTCTGAGTTTTGAAAATCTTTTTTCGAAAATTTCATTTTCAAAAATTTATTCCGCAGCACAATTTAAATATTCCGAAACTTTATTTTGGAAATCATGTTCTAAAAATGTCGTTCTGGAAGTATTGTTACGAAAATTTCAAAAAACTTCCAAAATATATGATCCAATTTTCTAGAGTGTAAAACAGTCATTTCACAAGTTTGAAGGGATGCGCAAATAAACTGAGGGGTGCAGGAAATAAAAGCCTCCCGGTGATCTTTTTGATCTCCGTGTATTTTTTTTTTCTTACTCTATGCTATACTTAGGAGAATAACTTTAAATTTTTATACTTCTTGAAAGTTGTTATTAGGAATGTATAAAAACGTTTGAGTTACGTTTTCCAGAAGCATTTTAAAACAAATATATTTCAAAATGTACTGGTATTACGTACATCCTTAAGCGTTGCTGCATGAGCTATTGAATTCTAGAAAATATTTACATCAAGCTACAGATTTATAGAAAATTAGGTTTGATAGTGGTCGTTCGAATAATAACCACATAAAAAATTAAATATTAAATATGATTTTGATATCTTAATTTTTAGTAAAAATTTAAATTAGTTTCTTTTAGAGCAATTTAGCTCCTGCATTCTAGAAATATGTAGATTTAATTCTTTTAAGTTTATTTGGCACTTCAAACGTAGTTTAGATATGTCTTTCAGTTAACGTTAAAACGGACATGTGTCAAATGGTATGAATAACTCAAATGTCATCATGAGACACATCTCAAACGTCAAATAAATTTAACAAAATTTGGTTAAAAAGACTAAATGCACGTATTTCTAAAGTTGAAAGACTAAATTAAGTTAAAGTTTCAAAGATAGTCTAATTTCAATTTTTACTGAAAGTTAAAAAATCAAAACATATTTAATCCTAAAAAAATATTTATAATATAAAAATTGAGTGTAAGTTAAAAGATATGAATAAACATTTATTTAATGATGATGTTTTTATATAGGTTTTTAGTCTTCAAATAATACTAATAATAAAAAATATATTTAAATAGATTAATTAATTTTTTGTTTTGATAATCATTAATTTCTAAGATATTATTATATATTTTTATTAGTAAGTATAGGAATAAATTTTGCAACCCTACCACCTTAAGCTCTATTGATTTTATTTTTAAAAAAAATTTGCTCAACGATCCAAATCTCTAGGAGCCATTTTTACAAGACTCGATACCAAACTTGGCCAGCAACTTAGCCACCCTCTAAATTTTGTTTAAAAGAATTTTACCAAATGAGCGTTTTACTAACCCAACAACTTAAACCCATAGGTGCCTTTTTTCACAAGGTTTGTTCAATAAGTAAAACAACTTGAGTTCTCTTAATTTTGAAATTTATAATTTTGCTTAACAAATAATTAACTCGTCCAACAAGTATGTTTAATTTTGGAAACTCAATAGAGATATTAGTGATTCAAAGTGGTTCCAACTAAGTCAATCAAGTGCTTTCTCTAAGCAAAAATGATTTATTTAGTATAGAATAACCTTTTATTGAACCAATTTGATTCATTGGTATGGCAATTACGCTCATACTCACACAAACCATTTTGTCACTCAAATATCGAATCTTATTCAGATTTAAATAGTCAATAATATCACCATTATATGTATCTCATTATAGATATCATTTACACAACTAAATCATCCAATTATACCATAATTAACAACAAAATACATATATTTCCTTATCTAGACTAAGCTTCTGACTTAAATAACTTTCAAAGACTCCAACTCTCACATAATATTATACATATACAAAAAATAAAATTGAGATAATCTAAATACATCCTAGCTATCATAAATAAATAAATATTTATCTTAAACCCTTTTAAGTCACATAGGACAACTCTATAAGTGATACATGTAAAACTTATAAAATTGAATCAAAAAAAGGGTTAAAGATGAACTTATTTAAAATAAATTTTTCATGGACAAAAAATGCTCTATTGTATTTTAGAATCTCAATGAAAGTCGCTAATATTCAAAATGTCGAACAAAATAATCAGAAAACAAACACATACTTATCTTGAATTCTTTTAAGCCACATGCAACAACTATATTACACATACATACAAAATTCTAAAACTTAACTCAAGATAAAATATAAAAAGAAAAAATAAAGATGAATTTCCTCAAAATAAATTTTTGATATACGAAGATTACTCTATTATATATCAAAATCACAATAATGATCTCTAATCTTTAAAATGTAGAATAATAAAACGAAACTCAACCAATTAATTTTTATCTATTTATAAACTTTGCATAATAATAATAAATTATTTAACCCAGTTTATAAAGATCCACCTCAATTCTTAACTAACTTTTAAATCCTTAATAAACTATTATGATTAATTTTTTTTTTGGTAAAATCGGTCAATTGTACACTATGGAGAGAGTGTTGAACATTTCTCAGTAAAATAAGTTGAAAAGGCTGTACAAGTCAAAAGGAACAAAAAAATTCCATATGGAGCTTTTAGAAAGATAGTTTACAGTTACGAAAACAAAATATTACGAAATACATTTTAAATTATTTTGAAAAGATAACTCCGTAATAATAAGTGTTTCGAATTAAAATAATCTAAAATTAATTTTAAATTATGCAATTCAAAATATATTTCGAAAAATTCATTCAAAAATTCATTTTTATAATTTTTCCAAAAAAGTGTAATTCAATATCTTTTAGTGTATTTTGGATTACATTTTTTCATAAGTGTAAACATTTTAAAACATTATTTTTATCATTACATTATAAAGAGAAGAAAACATAGAGTGCAAAAAGTCATTGTAATTATTTTTCATTTTCTTTCTTTAGAATGGGCCTAATAGAATTGTAGGTTATATTGACTGTGCCCTACCGTGGAAGGAGTACGGCTAATGGCGGGCTATGGAATAGAACAACAAAAATTAAAAATCACTTTAATACTTTCATATTTAAATTAATTTTTCTCCGTATAAATTATTTTACTAAATATAAATTATTCTGGCTTTACTTGAGTTTGGAACTGCTAATAAACCAATTCAATTATCTATATAACAATTTTAAAACAAAAAAATAAAAAAATGGACAACATACGCAACAGACGCAACTAACGTAGGTGTCTACTTTAAATTAAACATATTTTTTTTGGGATTAACGGCTAAGGTGACGTTTAGTATTAATATTTTAATTAAATTAACTTTTTGGTGATCTTATTATAAGAAAAAAATATCATATTTATTTAAAAAAAAAATCCTTGTTGATTCGTGTTGCATGTTGTAATGGATAAGAATGCATGGAGGAAATATAACCCAACTATTTAGCTGACTTGTTTTCCGCTCTGTTTTTTTTTTTTTGCCTACATTTATGTTCTATTGGCATCTAAATGTCACACCTCATTTTTTTTTAAATGTAAATGCAACCCAATACATCTCAAGAACTAATTAACAATTAACAAAAATTGTTAAATATAATAGCAGAGTTAAAGTTTATTGTAAAATTGATACAAATAATTTTATATTATGAATGAATAAAAATTATATCATAATTTTTAATTTAATTCTGCAAGTCAACTATTAGTATATTTTTATTAATTGCAATGTCTCTATGGTATGCATATTCTTAGTCTATAGCTTAGGAAAAATAAAGTGCATTAATTAAAAGGAAGACATGCAAGTGGAGAAGATAGTGAAAGTGGAGAACACTATGGCTCTTGACTTTACCCAAAGGTTAAGGCTCTTACACAACATGAGCCTCCCCTTTCCGTACGCTTACAAATTCTCATGTCATACTTCTTCGGTCATATTTGTGTTTCTCTTCAAATGTTTAAATGTCTTCCCAGGATAGATTAGATATTAATTATTGACCCAATTATACATTGATCAGTCAATTTTAGTAGCTAATATTAGTATAAATTTAAAATTATAATTTACAAATTAATTATAATTTTTATTATAATAGTAACTATTTTAATGAATGATAATTTTTAATTTATAATATTAAATTAGTTACTATGAACAATTATAATATTTAATTTTTTTTAGTAAAACAATAACCGATGTTATTTGAGTGAAGAGATTTTGTGTTCATGTTAAAAGATCTTTTAGAAACTTTAACATAATATTAATTTTTTATTTCTTGAGTGAATTAGTGTCGTTTAAGTGATAAAAGTTTTGAAAATAAAATTAATGTGATTATTATTTTGCTTAAACCTCAAACTAGAGTTTGAACAATGAAATCCATCAATTGAACATTTGAGCTATAATTCTTTGTATCTATGCTATCGGCCATCATTTAAGAGATAACTTGATGCTTAAATGACATATGCAAAACCAACAAAAATTAGCTTATTCATAAACAAATTTCTCAATCCAAAGCCCACTCTTTAATGTATTATAACAAGATTTAAATATATTTTTATATTAATTTAAGTATACAACAAGTCCATATGCCTAATTTAACTTAACTATTGAGACCAAAATTTCACGTTCAAGCACAAAGTCTGCCTTACTGACCAACCAATCCAAACATCTTAATTTGCAAACTCAATGACTTCAACAAATATGTGTGAGTTTAAATTTCAAACTGGACAAAGATGAAAAAGTTGAACATCTTATAATAAGATTCATAAATATATTGTCTTAACGTTTTATGTTGTAGATATCTTTATGAGGGCAAATCCTTCTCAAGAGAGTCATTGTATTAAAAAATTTCCTGATAGGGTTCATGTAAGTGTGTCTCATTGTTAAAATAAAATGGCGACATAAGAAGATTACTATTGAGGTACTTGTGGTTGGGAATGCTTGCAAGATAAAGTGCACCAATGTGGAAGGGACTCACTATTGAGAGGAAGATTGTTGGAAATTAAAGTGTGAGTTTATGTCCACATTGATAGAGACGATAAAGTTGAGCAGCTTATAAGAAATAAGACTTGTAAATCTATTGTTTTAAAATTTTGGGTTGGAGGTGGAGTCATTCCCTTATGTGGATTAGGCTTAGGTTCCATTGATGTTGTATCTCCCAAATAAAACTCTTTCAAAAGAATCATCAATAATACACCACTAAATACATTAAATAGTTGTTTCTCTTACCTAACAATTGTTTATTTCCCACCAACAATAAAAATGAAAAACATACTTTAAAGAAAAAGAGAAACTTATTATAAATTATTTTCAAACATTGAATTTCATATATTTATTGGGTGAAATAATAACTTAAATTTAACAAATATTTTTTTTTATTTTTTATACTATTTTTTTTCCATTTTTAAGCTTTTATTCTTATGACTTTTGATATATCTTCATTCCTAGTTATTTGACTAATTCAAAATTTAAAAAAATGCATATAAATTATAATTTATAAAAATTATTTTACTTTTATTTCTAAAACTAGTTTAAGGACTCAAAAAATAGTTAAAAGTAGAAGTGGTCTCTTAAGTAAAACTTAAATACTTTATTATTAAAATGTTGAACTTATAAATATAAAAATTGATTATGTAGGTTTCATTTTACAAATACCATTATCTCCCTAAAAATATTTTCTTTTCTTCCTCTAGCTTCTCCCGCAGTTTTTAACAATTTGTTCATCCTTTTGAATCACGGGAATCTTAACCTAAAGTAGAACAATCCTAACCGACAAAATCTTTTTTTGGGTAAGTTCATCTTTATCTTTTGTCTCAATCATTTTTTTTAAGTTATACATGCATGTGCAAAGAAGTGTTGCATGTGACTTAAAAGAGTTAAAGATAAATCTTTGTTATTTGTTCATATTGAGTTTTTTGCATACATGTATAATAAATTGTGAGGGTGGAACCTCTTGAAGCTCTCTAGAGTCAAGAGGCTTAGTCTAAATAAGAAAAACTAACTACTTTATGTAATTACTTTAGCTTAAATGATATGGTGGTAGTTGTCACATGGTCATTGTATTTGATGTGAGAAATGTAAATTGTGTTGATTTATTTTGGAAAAATTGATTGTTAATGAATTTTTAACATAGAGACTGAGCTTATGCATATTATGTTTTACCATTACCAAAAAAATGTTATTTTACTAAGATTTTAATTTCAATTTGTGGGGGTTTTAACCCTTTGCAAATTAATTTGTGGGGTTTTTTAAACCTCTATAGTTACATTCACTATAATCTATTTACAAAGGTTTATGACGACCTCTAGTATTTGATTTATATTGTGGAGTTTTTTTTTTTGTGAAAGATTTTAACCTCTTATATTGATGACTATTATTTAACATATCGCTCAAATAGTGTGGTCTATTTGAGCAAATTATTATGGTAATAACTTTTAGTGCTTAGTCGTTGGGAGAATCGATCTTCCCGTTAAGCAAAATTGTTTGAATGATTCAGAGAGCTCAAAGGGGATTGGTTGTTGAGCTAGTCAAGTCTCATTGGGCGAGTATACCTTTAGTTAAGTGAGGATGCTCACTGGGCAAGTCTTAATTTTAAAAACTACCATAGTTGATTGCTAAGTGAGCTTGTGTACTCGTAGAGTGAGCATGAAAGATTTTGAATACGAAAATAAGTTTTTTAGACCTCAAGTTTGTGGTTAAATATGTTGAGTTGTGGGAAGTGATATAATTAATGAATTGTTTTCTTGTAATGATGAATTAAATTGATTTTGGAAATATAAATGTGAGTGTATGGTCGAGTAGAGTCATGAATTTAGCCTAAATACTATGTTGAAAAATTATAAGTGGTGTATTGAATAAGGATTCCAAGAATGAGGTTATCTTGGTTCTATTAATATTGGACTCACATAGAGAAAGGTATTAGGTGGACAAAGTTTATGGAAATTTCTATAGCCTAACTTGCAATGTGAAAAAAAAAATTGTTTGATATGTCATAAGGAATTTTATCATGTCATATCTAGAGGACTTAGTTTCTTGACATGTAATTCTCTTTGTGTGAAGGTAGTATGATAGGTGTAAAACCTAAAAGTTTAATTTAACACAATTTAACACACAAATCTTCCAAAAGTAAAGCCAAATATTTGTGATGATGTGATGTCTATATAGTTGGTGATATAAGATGTATCCATTTGGGTTTATATATGCATGATTCTTGATTATTTGTAATTTTGAATTTGATTATATTTATGAATGATATTCAATCGATGAATGAATGCGACGAAAAATTGTGTTGGTTATATAAGTGTTGTTGATGTTCAAGGTAAGATATTTGAAGGCCACTAGCTTACCTTCTTCTTTTGTCCATATTGTTTTCAACTTAAATGATGGTATATTACATGAGAGCAGAAAATATTTTTGATAAAAGTGCTCATAAGTGATAGACTTATAATTAATTTTACCATATGTAATAAAAAAAATATTATGCTCCATAAGATTCTGTTATGAAAAATTGTCAAAAAAATCATATTTACCATCTCTTTATATATTTGATTAATAATATAAATACTTTAATCATATACTATTAGCTCACAAAGACTAAACTGTTATTATTTAATAAAAAATAACATCGATCATAATATATATATATATATATATATATATATATATATAACATTTTAAATAATTATATTTGAAATATAATAAATTTAATAAATATATATGCACTCAAGATTGCAGATTTTTTAACAGTTTTTAATTTTATACATAAATATTGCAAACAATGTAATTGATGCAACTATAATTACAATGACCAACACACTCACTGATAAAAATTTGAAAATATAATAAAAGTTTGTTGATAATAAAGTTGGTAATATGATAAAACAAATTATGCTTATGGACACTTTTCGATTTTGTACAAGTTAAAACATCTATCACTGTAATTTTGTTATTTGCATTATAATATTTATCACTTCAAGTAGAATATTCGATATATAAAAAATATCAATTTATCTGATAAAAAAGGAAATATATATATATATATATATATATATATATATATATATATATATATATATATATATATATATATTAATGTATGATGTTTCTCACAATAAAAACTAAAAATTTGAATATAAAATATTCATATCAAAAGATGACTTTAAAAATTATAAGAAATCAAAATTCTAAAAGAATATACAAAATATAATGGAATATGTATATGTAAGGCCTGTTAATATTATTCCTTATCTTCATGCCCTAAATTAAAGTGTTGTCCTTGTAAGTGGGCCTAAAGGCTGGCCCAGTAGATAAAACCCTTCTCAGTTGTCCTAAGTCACATTTTCCTTTCATTTCAGAGAACCTAAACTGCAGCCGTCAACCCCCTCCGCTAGGGTTTTGCTTCCACTGTCACGTTAAGCTAAGAGAACTCGTGCTCCATGTAAGTATCTCTTCTAGCCGTACTAGTTTCCTTTTTACCATCTTTTCGTGATTTCGGTTGAAAGCCTCTGTTAACGTCAGTTGTCTGGTTCTGTTCCACCCCTATTTCAGCCCATAGTCCATCCTTAGAGTTGTTGCGCTCATGGTCGTGCCGTCGGGGTCTTAGCTAAACTTTTCCAGGTACGGGGAAGCTAGAGTTTTCGAGTCTTGAATGATTTTCTGGCTAGTTTTGATGTTTGTTGGGTATTGCATGAACTATATGTCTGTGATGAATGTGTGAACGATCTTGGACTGTTGCTTGGGTATGGATATGTGACTGTTGTAGGAAAGGCAGTGGCGAGATCTGTCAATCTCGCCCAGGCTAAGGTAACTCGCCCAGGCGAGACCTGCAGGAGCAACCAGGGTTTTGCGAACCCTCGCCCAGGCGGGGGACTCTGGTTTTGAGCGATGCCAGTCTCGCTCAGGCGAGAGCCACTCGTCTAAGCGAGGAGGAGTGAAGGCCTGGAATGCTGTTGTGGTCTAGCCAAGGCGAGGGATGCCACTATTGGGCGAGAGGTTGTCTCGCCCAGGCGAGTCAGGACTCGTCTAAGCGAGCCTGCGAGGAAATCCCAGCATTTGTCGCGATCTCGCCCAAGCGAGGGTCTATCGCCGAAGCGAGAATACCCCTCTCGCCTGAGCGCGATATGTTGCAGGTTGGATGACTCTCTTAAATTGGTAATTAGATTGTTGGTTATGATGTGTTTTGCATGAGGTATGAATTTTGTGAATTGAAAGGCATGGTATGATCTGTGTTATAAATTGTATAAATGATTATGCATGTTGGGAGGAGATTATATGTGGGGAAATTGTGAGCTTGGCATGATTTCTACATGAATTGTACATGAGAAGTTGGATACATATGTATGTGCATGTGGTCACAAACCTGGCATGAACAACAATGGATCTTGATGGTTGGTAAACCTTTGGTATGGTTTTGGTATGAGGAGAAACACCTTACTCATGATTGGGAATAACGAGTTGGTAATGATTCAACATATGAGAAATGAGGATTTGGTTATGGATTTTGGTTTGAAATCTTATGTGCAACGTATGTGTAAATTCTTGGCTGTTTATGTATGTTGGTCCATGTTAGTGCGTAATTCCTTGGGGGTCTCTAGGTGAGACTTTCAGGGTTGTGCTTCAGTGGTCGGGACGTAATTCCATGGCCCCTGTTAGTGGGTGTCCATGGTGGTGCCCCATCTGTATAACTAGGTAAGGATTCAAGGTAAGGTTGCATCCTGACACTCGAAGGAGTCAGTTAGTCTCACCTAGAGCGGACTGACTCCTGTGGTGAGAGTAGCAGGAGGCCTAAAATTCATTAAGGGCTAACCTTGTGGTGAGGGAAAATCGATTCATTATAACACTTGTAACACATAGCTCGGATGTGAGCAGCTCGGGGCTGAGCAGAGGTATCCACCATAGGTGCAAGCATCCGCTGAATCTGACCAGGTTATACGTATCCGGATGAGTCGAGTCGAGTCGTTGTGTATTGATTGAAAAGTCATAACATGCTTGTTGTTGTATGGGTACTGGATGGTGAAAATATATTTGACTGTATGATGAAAATGTTGTCGGCTCTAGCTTACCCTGTTTGTTGTATGGTTGTACTGTATGTGGCTGTTCTTTCTTGCAATGATCATCAATTTGATTGATAGGAGCAGATGGGCGAGGTTCTCGTGGTCAGCAAGAAAATGACGATTCCGCTGCTTAGCCATCTGGGCTGGATTCTATTTTTCGTCATGGTTCTTTAGGGCTATGGCCCATCTATTATTTTATGCTTTGATACTCTATTCTCATTGTTAGACTTATATCTAGTTTCCCGTTGGTATCGTGGTGTGCCCAGGTTGTAGGGGTTGTGTTAAGGACCCCAGGAGTATACTACAGTACTATCTTTGTGTTTCCTTTAATTTCGTTTAATAATTAAATGGGACGTTACAGTATATATAGTCATTAATTTGATATAATTTTTAAATCTTACATATATATATATATATATATATATATATATATATTACTAATCGATTTCAGTAAAATTTATTTTTTATACATCTTATAAGTTTTTGATCAGTCAACTAACTAAAAGTCTCATAAGTTAGAAATCATAAAACGAGATTTAAAAAAAATGTAATATAAAAATGAAATGGGTATTCTTTAAATATAGATCAGCATATCATATAATAAGTATATAAAAAATGAGATTTAAAAAAATTAGTAATTATTATAATGTTTTAAGTACACACTTAATTGTTTAAAGTAGCCCTCGTCAACGACCACAAATTTACTATTTTATAGTAGTCTTAATTGTGCAATTAGGAGGAAGAAAAAAAAAGTCCATATGTAATACATGATTTTATAAAATGACATAAATAAAATAAATAAAATTGTATAAATTATTACATTATACTGATATTATTTTTCTGTGTCAAACTCTATTAACGAAAGAATATTTTCAATTGTTTTGAACCTTCGTTGATATCATAACACTATACCTGCAAATCTGAACTTCCACTGATACTGTAACATCATCAAGTATTTATATTTTCCGTTAATGTTATAATACTATCCACGATTTCAAATCTCCTATACATTAACAAAATATTAAAAAAATACTTTAATATTAACTTAATCCACATGAACTTAAATAAATATTAACAATAAAAAAATTAACATTTGTTTGACCAATACTATATTTAATAAATTAAAGAGTATTAACTCAATCTATATATATATATATATATATATATATATATTATTTTATGAAATAAATCATACATTTAACATTGATTTAATCGATATAAAAGTTTATATCTATAAAATAAAATTTATATACACATACTCTTTATAAGACTACCTAACTAGTTTCTTTTATATAAAAAATAATAATCTTTTTTTATGTTTCGGTATAGGGACCAAACACCTATTTCTAACACTCAAATTAGACTTAAGTTCTTTTATCCAGTGTTTTCCTCTGCTGGCTGTTCAGTTTTTTTTCTTGTTCGATTCCTTTGCTGCTTCTCGCTCGGTTGATCGGACGATTGGGGTACTTGTCTAAAAATGTTTCGATGCTTAAGTCAGTTTGAGTCCGATCGGGATATAGCAATAAATGTTGTAATAAATGCGAGTCAAAAGTTCTTACCAACTTACCTTGGATCTATTTATAGTTTTTGATATGACCGGAGGACCGCGTGTCCTGACGGATGTCTTCGTAAATGAGGATGTCTCCACATATATGGGGACAAAGTTCAATTGAAAATGAACGCGGGGCTGTTTGGTCGTGAGTTCCCTTAAAACACTCGGAAGAGATTGTCACATCTACGTTCCAAGGAAAGGTCTGCCTGTAGCGGATAGCCTGTAACCACTTATCCTTGGTCCCCCTAACAGATGGTCCGACGATAAGCTATACAGTACATTTAAAAAAATCTAATAACAGTTTTACGAAAGTAGATATTTTTATTGATTCTGAAAAACAAAATAGGTAAAGTCAGCTTAACATATATAGTGATTATGAAGCAATTAACTCACATTCTAAGAACTTGTCAACATGTTGGAAGATTCCATGAACTACCATAGGCTTCGTCCGAAATAACACTAACCAACAAGTTGGCAAAGTTGTAAAGTTCAAATCGAAGAAGAGTCAAAAAATACCAATTCCGGGCTTCGCCGCTAAGCCTCGTGATCTACGCGGTAAGCTGGGTCTCCTATACTATGTTGTTATCAACAATAAAATTAATCTTTGAAAACATAAAATTTATTTATCTTCTTTGTTTTCTATTTTTTCTTAAAATTGTATATACCTTTTTAAATACCATGCTGTAACAAAGAACACGACATTAAGATTCTTTTGACGAAACATGCCCCACAGTCTCTTTCAAAATTTCCACTAACATTGCCACGTGGATGGTCTGATGTCACACAAACATGCGAAAAACGGTCACTATAATCAATGATGTGGAGAACACTGGATCCATAAAGTATTTTACCACTGGCGGACGCCGACTTTTCCTCGCATAATTATTAGTTCATGCCAATCATCGTTCCATACAATATTAATGAATAAATTTAAAACTTTTGTAACATTTTAATTAAACTGGTATATTTAACTAAAGTTTCGCGATAGTGAAACTGTGATGAGATTAATATAGTTTTGTTTTGTTTTTATCCTTTGTTTTCGTATATTTACACGACTGTCGTTTGAGGATTGAAACATTGGATCGGACAAATACATTGTACATACCATATGGATATAATTTTGGGTATTATTTTTAGGAAAATGAATTGGGAGGTGAAAAAGAAAGGCGGGTATAGAATTAAATGGCTCTACAAAGGAACGAACGGGTGTGGAGTGAAAGAGAGGATTTTTCTAAGGAGGCTGGTATCTTGCGTAAGGATGCAAGGAATTTTCTTTTTCCCAACGCGTCCCTTCTTCTTCGTCTATATATACTCGACCACTTCTCTCTGCTACTTCATAACAAAATAACTTGCCTTCAGGAACGTTCTAGACCACAGAGGTTTCTCTTGTCTTCTGTGGAGAGCTTGTGTTCTCTTCTTCATTCGCATCCGAGGAACAAGCTTTCGTCAACTCAATCACCCATGGCTCGCTCTTTCGCTAACGTTAAGGTTCTCTCTGCTCTTGTCGCCGACGGATTCTCCAACACTCTCACCAGGTACACCAATTGTTTCTCTTTTTTTTTTTTTTTTTTTTTTTTTTTTTATTTATTTTTTTTTTTTTTTTTTTATTTCTTTTCAATAACTTCTTGTGCTATATTTCAAAAGCCGCAGTTTGTGGTGGGAGGGAATTTATTTCACAGCCTTTATTACGAAAGGGGGAATCTTGGAGTAAGGGGTGGTGAAGTGAGGGATAAAGAATCGGTAAAGTGGTGATTAATGTTGATTATTATTTTTCTTTTGTGGGAACAGGCGTGGGTTTGCGGCGGCGGCGACACAAAGCGCAACCAGAGGAGGTGCCTCCATCGGCGGCAATATGGTCCCAAAATCAGGGGAAGAGAAGGTGAGAGGTGGTGAAAAGGTTTCGTGGGTGCCAGACCCTGTTACTGGTTACTACAGACCAGAGAACACCAACGAGATTGATGTTGCTGACCTGCGAGCTATGGTTTTGGGCAAAAAATTCAACCACTAATTTCAACTTCAACACAGAACCTCTTTGGTCACTTGGACGTTAGATGTATCTCGAAGTTCACGGAACCTTCGGGGATTATTTACTATAAAGCAATCATCTACATCAGTTTTTGTATTTTTCTCTACAGAATTAATAAGATCACTTTGTTAGCGCCATTCATCTCCGGTTGAAAACTCGTAACTATGCTTTTTGCTGTATTCTCACTGGAAAATAACATTGTAACTTTCTAAGCAAACCTCTCAAATCTTCTTTGTCCAATTTTTTTCTTTTTTTTTTCACACAAGTATGCTATTTTCTTCCATATTTGTTTGCTATATGGTAGATTTTTTTTGTGTGTGTGTAAATTTAAGGAGATTATTAGTTTGAGGTGATATAAAAATATCTTCTTAATTTGTTTTAAGAGATTTGTGAGGATTTATGATAAGAAAAAAAAAGTGAGGTGAGAATTTGTTTCTTTAAAAAATATGTATTTAAGGATAATTTATATTACACTAAAAATGACTTACCAACTTTGATAAAATTAAATCAATTATATATATTGACATAATTCTTTTACACATTCATTAATTTTCCATCATACTAAATCATCTTACTTTTCTATTCACTTTGTTTTTAAATCACTACAATTAATCCTTCACTTTTTAAAATTTAATTAAACAAAGATTAAATAAATCTTGTGAATCAATCCTAATCCACTAGGTTGAGTTAAATAAGGAAAAGGAAAAGCATATTTAAGAAAGCAAGCTGGTGAAACAAAATAGCTCTTTATTCAAGAAAAGTGAAAGAGAAACATAATGAAAGGAAAAAAAATTCTAGACATCTGGTTTTAATTATTTTAATAAAATTATTGAAAAGAATAATTAAATTTCACAAGTTAAATGATTATATAATACTGATGCTATTGTGTGTACGCATTTTTTTAAATATGCGTAATATTATAATATTGTATTAGTAAGTGATGATATTGAAATGTTATTAAGTTAATATATAAAATAAAATTATATTTATTAAAAATAAAATGAGAAAATAATAATTGATAAAATAAAGAAAAAAAAAGAAGTATAAATAAATGGTTTTATAAAAAACTTGTAAAACTAATAGTTAATTTTTAAAAATTTAATAATAATTATATTTTAAAGAGTAAAATTGATATTTTGAAATGTAGAAAAAAAAAAAGAAATTAGGAATCAAGGAAATTTTTTATATATTGTTATAGATAATTATATATTATTATAGATAATTGAACGGTTAAAAAATATTACAACTTTAATAATATTGATATATTTGAGATTTCAATATCATTCCATAGAAATATTGTACCCGTCTTATCTTAACTGGTAAAATGTTTAGACATCAATTTGGGTACTTAATGAATCGTGTAACAATAAGGTGAATAAACTTTTAAACACAACCTTTACCCCGAAATCGACTTAAGGCCGAGAAGGTATACTGTCATATCAAGAAATTTGAGATTATAAAGTATATTTTTCAATCACAATCAAGTATTTCAAATAAAGGGAAAAATAAGATTTAGAACCTTAAACCTTATAAAGTTGATCAGAGATCGATTTATAAGAATAGATAAATTAAACAAATTTTTTAATCTGAAAAATATTAGAAAAAAGAAATTATTTGTTAATGAAAATCATAGAGGAAGTGCACGTACCTTTTCTGTTGCAAGTTATGTCGAAGTTACTGATCCGTGAGACTCGTGATGATACATTGCAGAGGCAGAAGGACCATTAAACATGCAAAATTTGAAGCCACAAGTACCTAAAGATTAACACCACATATTTCCTCAACTTTTTCCTCTTTTCAGGCACTGCCACGGGCGAGGCAGAAAGTTGAGAGGATGAAATTTTAAACATTAAAAAATTGGAACATTGAATGGAAAATAGCAACGGTGGAATCGGTGAATGCACAGAAAGAGGGAATGATAGAGGGCGGTGCTCCACTTTGAGGCAACATAATTGGGCAGCCACAGTGGGCAGTGGATGTAGTTGCCGCACCAAGTTCGCTCACCGTCCAATCATTTTCCTAGTTTTATAAACACAAACCAATAATCATTACTGCACACCAATCTCTTTGTACCAAACATAACCAACATACCACCTTATTTTATTGTTTTCTTATAATAAACCACTTCTAATTGAGTGTTAGTTACTCCTACCAATGTTTTATATTCTTCTCTCAAATATATAAATATTATTCTCTCTTCTTACTTTTTATCTGATATTCCGCTCCTCTTTATTTAATCTTTAAAAAAGAAATACATTTTGAGATCTCACTCCAAATCCTGTTATTCTTGTTTTAATCTATATTTACTTTTAGGTCCTCTGTTTATCAGAAAAGAAATAGAGGAAATTTAAATAGTTTGGGTGTGTGGATATGATTTGTGGGAACCATATTGTTGGACATGTACGCGGTGTGATTTACATGGAAATAAATAACTGATATATATATATATATATATATATTTTTTTTTTTTTTTTTTAAAATTTTTTATT
>Ga0209589_1003754_pt1 | contig 26497 bp, 13 predicted proteins | sample CowpeawhiteBW_FD_187525 | JGI IMG/M metagenome (GOLD analysis project Ga0209589, IMG submission 187525) | Root nodule microbial communities of legume samples collected from California USA - Cow pea white BW (SPAdes) (version 2) | ecosystem: Host-associated > Plants > Roots > Nodule | place: USA...
CATTTTAGGAGTTCTAAGTAACTTACTTTAAAGCTTAAATTTTTAATTATTGGCGGCAGAAGATAAGGATAATAAAGATGACTTACTAAACCTTTAAATATTAGCTTTTAACTCTTAAATATTAGACCTCTGAAAGAGTTTTTCTTTTTTTATTATTCTAATATTGTTTCCGAAACATGTAAATTGTCTTCGTATGATAAAAGAAATAATAAAAAAAAAAGATGGTGGTTTTTTAAAGCCACGAATTGTTTAAAAAAAACATGTGGCTAGTAGTTTTAAATATTCAAAGAGTCTATTTAATCCTGTAAATTAAACTTTTTTGGTTGCGTGAATGATTCGTGGGCTATAAATTAAGATTTTTGTGTGGGGTTTAAGGTTAACTATTATTTATTTCTTCTCATGCAAAATATCAAAAACAACGGACCAAAAGTTCTTATTGTACTGGTGTACGTTCAACCGCCAACTCATGATATTTTAACTCATGTGGTTGCCAAATAATTAATCAGGTTAATAATAACTTGAGATAATTTCAAATTTATCTTAATGGATACAAATAAAAGATATTTATTAAAGAAAAGTAATTATGAAGTTGTCTTGATGTGAATGTCAACACCTAAAGATGAAGAACATTAACTAAGACATCAAGGATGAAAAACAATAGTTGGATACCTTGCTTAATTGAATCTCATGAGATTGCATAAGATTGTCAAGAAAATACAATTAACACAATGTAGTAAAAAAAATACCTTGAATTAATTAGGAAACTTTTCGAAAAACAAAATCCCAAATTAGAATTTTTCATAACCATTATTAGATACTAGTTTTTGATGCTTGATGGAACAATAGGATGCTCTTGTTTGTCAAATATTATTCATTTGTTGTAGGCAGAGTAATGTAACACTTAAGTACTCGATCACTCTACTAAATTTTTGTGTACAATTGTTGCATTGAGGTTAGAATGTGACCTCATGCATTTTACCTAAACCCCTCAACGCTGTCTCTAGCAGTTACAAGATTGAGGCTATTACAAGTGAAGTAAACAGAAACAAAATTGCTTAAAAGATTTACTACAGTTATTACACTCCACTCCTTCCTTCCGAATTTTGAAGAGGGAAACAGCCACTAAGTTAATTTTTGCCATGGAAAAAGATGTTGTTCCTGCTATGTTATTATAACGTAGGACCCATGAAGAGAGTGTTCTGTCTCATCCTCCTAGGTAGCCCAAAATTCTGATAACACCTAATTTCACCTCCAAAACCAGCTGTCACAATTACCATTCCCCATGCTGAAGGGTTGGTGGACCAGTCACCATTGGAACCATCACCTGATGAGTAATTGGAAGACCATGATGAACCTGATGGAGTAGCTGCAGCAGATATAGAAGCTGGATCACCACCATGCCTACCTGATGGAGAGGCCGAAAGAGAATCGCCTGATCCATTCTCTGACCGAGTAATTGCTTCAAGTTCTTCTTCTATGGAGTCACCTTCCATTGCATGGTTGTTACTTTTCTTAGGAGGCGCATTTCTCTTGGAATCTCCAACTCCAGATTCTGTGCGTGAGAGTGCTGCATGGTCTTTCTCTGGGGACCCTGGGCTATTTTCTGTGGCTTGGTTGTTGTTACTTTTCTTTGGGAGAGGTGGCAAATTTTTCTTGTTGTTTGCAGCTGCAGGAGCAGGAGCAGGAGGGGTTGAGTTCTTCTTCTGGTTTTGCGCTGCGATTGATGGTGGTAGATCACCCTTAACGTTGCATGGCCAGGGTATTGCTACTGAAACATCTTTACATGGGAAATGTTCGTGAGCTTGGTTTGCAATCACATTCCTGCCTTTTCCACTATAGTGCATCTCTTCATGCTTCCACACATACACTTGTGAGTCTTCGCTTGCACATATGATGTACTTTCCATTTGGACTGAATGAAGCTGAAATTTGGCTACTTGCATTTCGAAAACCTGCTTTCACCAACATCTTAATCAATAACAACAACACTGTCTGTTGATTTAGGCATAAAACTTTTTCAATGACAGTATATAATGCATCATCATCATCATCACCTATAAACTTTTGCACAACTTGTGTGGCCTCCACAACTCTTGTCCTGCAATCGCCTGAAGTTATAAGCACTTGTGATGGGTCACCTGGGGAATACTGTGAAGAAGATGAAAAGCCAGTTAATTTTCGCTCATGAGATAAAAATATCCATGAGAGCTATATTCATAGAGTTAGAAGAATTTACCTGGAAACCAGTAACCTTTTTCAGTAGATTTTTCTTCTTGTTTCGAAGCTCGATTGTGTTGGATTGATTCAACTTGAAATCTGGTGAGCATATATATATATAAATGAGAATTGACAACATAGCAGAAATTGTTAAATTCAAAAATAGTTGAGGATGAGATATACACAAAAGAATAGACTAGTGAAGTCATTAACACTACCTTCTATGGTGTAACTTCGACAGCTCCCTTTCTGTGTACCAACTATAACACCCTGTAACAGTTAAAAAGGGAAAAATAACCAATTACGAAAGCCATTAAATTTATGAATTAAAAATTTGTATAAACTATGAACCAATGCATATAGAGGAGGAAAAACAAACCTGGCCATCAGGGGTGTAAGAAACTGCAGTAACCATTTCATGTATATCAGTCCAATCCACAACGAGCCGTGCAGGGATGTTCCACATTCTGATCTTGGCATCAAGAGATCCACTAATGAAATAATCTTCGTCCACGGGGTTGAACTGCACGCAGGTTACTGCCACACACAATGCAACAACGAATAGCAGAAAGAAAAACAACCCAGTTAAGTAATGTGTCACATTACGTATTTCTCCAGAGAAAACAAAAGAAAGATAGAAGATTTCACCATAGTCATTATGTGCAAAGAATTTCAGGCACGACTTCGATTCCAAATCCCACAACCTCACTGTTTTATCCATGGAAGATGAGAGAAGTAACTGCAAGAAGAATCCACATTAAAACTCTTCTGTAAAATTTGTTTTTTGCTACAAAAGTTGATATTCCAGCTGAAATGAAATGAAAGGAACCTGAGATTTGGACCAGGACAAGTCCAGGACCTCATCCAAATGGCCATTGAAAGAACAAAAGGGTCTTTCTGAGAGTGAAAACACCGTTTCCGGAACATGAACGTAGTCCGGAATAGCGCCCCCTCTCTTGCTGCCATTCTTCCCTTTCTTCTTCTTATCCGCCGACAATGGCGGCGTCTCCGTCGGAATCGACGTCAAGTTTCCCTCGTCGGGCTTCATGGACATGACGTCACACTCCTGCACCTCCCACACGTGTATCATCTTGTCCTCTCCGGCGCTGGCCAAATACCTCCCATCCAAACTGAACTTCAACGTCCACACGCACCCCTCGTGCGCCTGAAACTCCTGGCACATGTGCAGCGCCGATAGCTCTTTCTGCGACTTCCCGGTCTGCCGCACCTTCACCCACTCGTTCTTCGTCGTTGCCTCCACCACAGCCGTAGCCGGAGACGGCGCCTCTCGCTCACGCTCCCCCACGATCCCGCTCGCCACGCCCTTTATGTTCTTCAGCAACGACGCCCCTCGCCTCTTGCTCAACTTCAAACTCTTGGAAATAGAGTTCGACAACATCTTCTTATTACTGCGACCCTTCGCTCGCCGCATCGCCTCCTTCACCACCTCCGAATGCCCCACCGTTTTCTCAAACTCTTCAATCGTCAACTGCTTACCCGTTTGCAAATCGCTTAGCCTGTTCCAATTCCCGTCTTCTCCGCATTCCTTAACGATAAACTCCTTCCCCGTGTCGAGATTCTTAATCAACAAAAATGCCCCCACTTCTCCCATTGCTACCGACGGAGTCGACACATGGCGACTCCCCGTATTGGAATCCGCGCCCCCCTCCTTCAACATGAGTCGAGCCTTGTCGGCGACTGTATACCGCCGCCGAGTAATCTCCGTAGCGGTTCTGGTCAAGCGCTGCTTCGACACCTTTCCGATGAAATCGTGCATTCGCGATTTCTCCATCGAGTAGCTGTCCATGTCGTTTTCGGAACGTGACCGGACGAGGACGAAAACGGGCTGCGAGGCACATGTTCTGTGCTTCGTTGTTTTTTGTCTCGTTGTTTTCTGTTTCTCGACGCGAATTGTTGATTTGACGGCGTAGTTGTTATTGTTGACGACGGTGGCGTTGTGGGCGTTGTTGTTCTCGAATTTTTTGGTGATGGCACGGGCGATGGCGGCGCTGGTGGCTTTGAGGAGCTCCTTGTTCTCGTCGAGGCCCATGCTGCCAAGCAGCTGTCTTCGGCGTTCGGTGATGGATCCCGGCGCGGCCATCCAGATGTCGTAGTTGGGTTTTCCAGTGAAGTTTGCCGTGAAGTTTGACACTCGGGGATTGATGGATTGCATGGAAGACATGTTGGAGGCGATGGAGAGACGGCTTTCCTCGAAACAGTCTGCACCCTCCTCGTCCTCGATCAAATTACGAGGCACGGCGGTGGAGAGGCGGTTGTGGCTCTCGAAAAAGTGCTCATCATCATCGTCGTCGCCGAGGGCGTCCCAGTTCATGGTCAACGTTTTACGGCGCTCCATGGTGGCCATCGGCGAGAGACGTGGTCGGAATGGTGTGGAGAAGGAATGGAAGTTAAGGAAATCGTAGAATTAAACAGAACAGGATGTAATGTTTGTTATTTTTTTATTATTTTTGTTATTATTACTATTACTAGTACTAGTAATATTTTTTAATAATTAATTAATTACTAGTACTAGTGCTGTTCTATTTTCTGAAAAAAATTGTTTTCGTTTATTGAGTGTTTGGGAGGAAATGGAGGGAATAAATAAAGAGAGGTCGGTTACCGTTATGGAATTTGGAGGCTAAGAAACGGTCAACGGATTTCCACTTGTGCAATGCACACATGTTTTCCTTCTTACGTAAAGAAAGGAAAAAGTATTTACTGCATCACGAAATCACACACCTTCACAAAGACTCTTTTGTACCCGTTGGATTTTATGAAAACCGACCACTCAGATCTTAAATTGATTTACAGGGATTTCATTTTGTAATTTATAATGCATCGCTGGTGCATGATTTGCTTTACCTGTGAACGTGCTTTCACTGGAAAGTGGTGGCCACGTTTGAGAATTTTATGCTTGAAAAATGGTCGGTGGTTGTTATTATTATTTTCATAATTTTGATTTTATTTCTTTGTTTCTTAAGTTCACTTGAAAAATGATTGGAAGGAAGTTCAGATCGTAGAGAACAATGCTAAATCAAGAAGTAAAATGGACTTAGAATGGTTGGATTTGGAACGATACCATGTAACACATGTCCTAAATAAAAACATTTATTATAATTAAAAATGAAGTTCATGATTTGGGTCTAAAATCATTTAGGTTGTTAGTTCGTGGACAAGAATATGAGGGAACATGAGAATGGAAGGGGGTAAGAGGACATGTATTAAAAGAGAAATTGAAAAGAAAAATTGAAGATTGGAACGAAATAGAAAAATAAAAGATACTTTCGAGACTTAAAAAAAAGAAATTGATAATTTGATAACTAAATTTTGATATTTTTTTTAAATTATGATGTGACATTATTTAAATAGTTTTAAAATACAAAAAGGTAAAAAAATTAAAGAATTAAAAATTATTAAAAAAATGTTACGTCAAATTATAAGGGAAAGTTGTAAAAATTTAATTATTAAAAATTAGTTTTTTAAAAAATTATACATAGAAGGAGGTAAAGGAGAAAATTAACTATTTGGATAGAAAAAGAGGATTAGACAAATTTATAGGCGAATTGGTCGTATTATCAAATATATTAAGACTTTGCATTATAAAAGATAATATATCAAATTTTGTTTTAATCTTGAAGTTTATAATCTATTTTAAATATAATGTTTTCATAAGTACATCGGACATTTACCATATCTATTTTAATTATAATTAGAGCTGTCAAAACGGATAATCTGACCTGATCCGATTCGATCCATTACGGATTGATGATTTAGTGACCAACCCAACCCGACTCACTTTATAGCGAGTCAGAAAAATCCGAACCCGGCCCGGTTCACCACGTGTTGACAGGTTAAACGGGTTGGCTCACAGGTTCACTTAATTAAAAAAATATTATTTTTTTTAGTCAAAACTAAATTGCAATTCTAATTAAAATCTAAATAAAATTTCATATAATCCAAATACAAACCAAAATAAAAAAAAATACAAATTAATAATGTGTTGGATAAAAAAAACAACTTAACATGATCCAAATGTAAAGCCCAACTTAATAAACAAAAATAAAAAATACTTGTGTAACCACCAACCCGGCTCACCACGAGTTTAACCCGGATGAGCCAGGTTCTAAATGAGCCGGATAAAAAATCAATCCGTATTAAAATTTGTAAAACAAAAATTAACCCAATCCAACCCAAATCCATGATTGGCTCAAGAATTCCAACCCATTTTTACAGCTATAATTATAATGTTTTGTCTTGCGAACCAACCGAAAGTGTTACATTCAATTGCACAATTCATGCTAGAAAATATATTGATTTGGTGATGACAACCTTGACGTGTGTCCAATGAGGTTAACGAGATTTTACAAGAGAAATGTTTATCTAATTGTTTATATTTAAAAAAGATAAAGAATTGAATAAGTTAAATGGTTTAGCTTCTTCTGCATGTTACATGTTAATTATGAGACTTCAAACCATAAGCAAAAATCTGAAAAAAAAAAAATTCATTCTTATTTGTTTGAAATCTCTTGGTAGAACTAGAGTTTTAAAATTATTATAAATCTTGTATTTAACCAACGATTTCAAATATAGAATGTACTAAGAAAAAATATACAAATACATGAAAATATTAAATTTAATTTTCAAATAAATGATTTTTTTTTAAAAGAAAATATTTACACATTTTTTTTTTGTACTAAAGAAATTGGGGAATCCAAGGGCTTCAAGAAGCTCCGTCACTCAGTCAAGTTCAAATCCAGTCAGGTAAGATAGATAGGGTTCTAAAAAAGTAGGTGTGTAGACAAACTTTTTGTAGTATTTTTTAGAAAAGAAGAATAAAATAAAATAAAAATATTTTTTACACGTTAAAATTAGATTGAGTACAAATTCGTTTACAACTCCTTAAAAAAATTATTTTTAATTTTTGTATAAATTAATTTTAAACTTATAAAACAGTTAACTTTATTATTTTTTCAATATTTTCCGCTTCTAAAAGACCTAATATTCATGCAGTTATATAGTGCCAGATGTCATGATGTGTATATCTTTATAACCTGCAAAAGTGCATATTCAAGAAGAGAGTTATAACGCTGTAGAGCAGGAAGAAGAGAGAGAATAGAATGTGAAAAAAAAAATGTTCTGGAAAGTTATTTCAAGAATGCATTTAACATGTTTTGGAAAGTTTTTTCCGGAACATATTTTATCTATTTTAAAAAGTTTTTTCCATAATACATTTCCAAAAAAATTATTTTGAAATATCATTCTAAAAACCTTGTCCAAACGATATTATATATGTCCTGAAAATCCAGTTTTAGAAAACTTATTCAAAAGTATATTTCTTGAATTCAAAATTTCCTGTTTCAGAAATTATATTACAGAAATTCCAAAAAGTCTGTTCTGAAAATTTTCTAAGACTAACCTTGAAATCACTTTTATAAAGAAATAGCGTAACACAGGTAAGATAATGTTTTGTATATGTGTTATTATACTAGTAGGTGAAATTATATTTATATTTATTAAAATTATATTAAAATAAAGTTATATTTATAATGTTATTAAGTTAATATATATATATATATATATATATATATATTAAAATTATATTTATTAAAAATAAAGTGAAATATATAAAAAAAAATAAAAGAATAATCATTGATAAATAAAGAAGAAAAGAAGAAGTAGAAACATCTGATTTTATAAAAAATTTATAAAAATAACGGTCAATTTTTAAAAATTTAATAAATTATTATATTTAAAGGATAAAATCGGTATTTTAAAAAATGTAAAAAAAGAGGAATCCCTCTATATTATTATAGATAAAGGGACTGTTTCAAAATTATAGGAGTGTGCCAATAAATTATTGAGTTGCAGACAGGAAAAGCCTCACAAGAATTCGTAGGAAGGCGTATCCTAGGGCATGTATCTGGATTTGGGTTAACCCGCCCAATTTATTGGGAGATTATGAATTTAGATTAGGGGACACTATGGCCCAACTTCTATATTGGGCTCAGGTTTTAGTTAAATCTTAAACAGTTTAGAAGGTTTTTTTTTAAAAAAAAAATTACTTCATTCTTTCTTCCTGCATCTCCAATGTTGTGAGAAAAACTCAAATTATTTATGGATTTAAAATATTCTAAAATATTCAATCTAGAAATTTATTAAGATTATGGAATTCAAAACTCAAAATTGGATTATACAATTAGAAAATGTATATACAATTTAAAATACACTTTTAAGTTTGAAAATATATTTTGATTACACAATCTAAGACCTATTCTTATTATACAATTCAAAATACGTTTTAAAATTACGTCGTCTAAAAATATATTTGAGGTTGTACAATACAAAATATGTTTATAGATTATTTAATCCAAAACTACAATCCAAATTATACGATGAAAAATATATTTTCAAATTATAAAATGCAGAAATACATTTTAAATTATATAATCTAAAAATATGCTACAAATTATGTATTCTGACAACCCAGAAATACATTTCATAAAGTCTTACAATGTATTTGAGAATGTATAATTCTGAATACATTTCTATATTACGAAATCTATTTATTCAAAAGTGTATTATAAAGTACACTATGGGATAATGCAAATCTTAAGTGTATTTTAAATCAAAAATTATATTCTAATCATGCAAATCTTAAATGTATTTCATAACCCACGGACATTTTAGACAATTTTAATATAGAGATGCAGGAAAAAAAAAAACATAGAATTGTAAAAAGCAATTTCCTTCTTCCTATGTTTCTTTATAAGCATAAGGCTGTCGTGGCTGTAACTCACAGTATATTCTAATAAGTGTAAGTGTGGAATTTTTTATTTTTTTGTAATTAATGATCTTTAGAAGAGAAGAATAAAATTAGAAAATATTTTGTACACGTTAAAATTTGTTTACGTACAAATTCGTTTATAGAGCACTCTCATATAATTTCTAAAAAAAATTCTTTTTAATTTGTTCATAAATTAATTCAAACTTATAAAACAATTAAATTTATTATTTTTTTAATATTTTCCTCTTCTAAAAGTCCTAATATTCATGCAGTTATGTGGTGCCAGATGTCATGATGTGGCCGTAGTTTATCTTTATAACGTGCAAAAGTGCATATTCAAGACATGCAAGCATGAAGATCTTTGAATCATTGCAACGTGGATATATTCATAAAAGCTTAGCATTACTTTCATGAATACTATATAATTTCAAACAAAATATCCAATTTTTGTGTTAAGAAAGAAAAATGAGTTTTGTTTTCTTAAAAAAGATTAGCCAATTTGACTTGCAAAAAAACAATTAGTGTTCACACTTAAGTTAATCTAATACCTGAGCTGCTTGGAATTGACCATTTCATAAAATAATAATTTCATTTACACAATTATTGATTTTCAAATATGAATAAAAAGAAAAGTTGAATCTGAAATGCATGTGTTTACACTATTTGGTGTTGGTACAAGTGTTGTTGAAGGAATATTAGATTTTAGCTACAAAGCTCAACAGGTGAAGACAGTGAAGATAATTCTCAACCTAATACCAGAGATTGGTTATTATTGTGTTTGATTTGTTATGAATTTGAGGAAGATCATGGTAATAAATTGGTTAGGTTTGTCTTAAAGTAGTTTAATTGATTTAGTTGGTACATGGCTACAGATTCAATCAAACCCAACCACTATTTTTTCTTATTTTCTTAGATCCACCCATTGCAATTAGGTTAAAAACTCTCCTCTTAAACCTCCACTCCTCACATTTTCTCCACTTTTTAACCTAGCTTATTGAAAAAGAAAAAAAACCATCACTAATTGATAAACTTCAATCCCTAAATGTTTTATTTTTAATGACCCTTCAATTGACCAATTATTAATAATTCTATTAGTAGGTTTAGTTTGTTTGGAAGATGGTTAACAAGATACTTTTGAAATGTTTTGTTATTGATGAAAAGCAAAAAATAAAAGAAAGCAATTATATAATAATTTATATGTAGAATCAAAGTCACTGCATGCCAGTGCAAGAACATAATTATTCATGTTTCCAGCAATAGAAACTGTGTCTGCTACCCTATCTTTATGGAATCCGAAGAAACCTTATTCTCCAAGTGTAATCCAGAAGGAAGAATCTCAGAAAGAAAACGATAACCAAACTCAACACTTTAACTAATCATAAGATGAATCTTGATTTGTTTTTTGTGTTCAAAATAAACCTTATCAGAATCAATTCTCTTCCTTTACAACATGGCTGATGCATAAACATGCAGCACCAACAACTTAACTGGAACAAAAGTAAAAAACTGGTCGGAACAGTGGTAAAGTTAGAAATTCTACAACAAACTTCACATTAATCTTTTCAAATCCCTTTATCTTTTCGGCTTACACCTTAACAAATCGCTCTTAGAATATATGTATACACTAATTATGAGATCTCAACAGGAACAGACAAAAGCTCCAAGACAAATCAATTGACCATACCAGAATGAAAATCGACGATGCTGACCAAAATTTTGCACCTGCTATGAACTATGCACATGGAAACTGTATTCCGGGTATTCTTGGCTTCGAGTTAGAAACTAAAGTTTTGAGATACATAATAAACCAATTTAAGAGATTGATCGATCCTAAAAACTGTGTAGTGCATGTGGGTTCTGCACCAAAATTATTGCATCATTGGTGATCCTGTCTTCGAACTTTCTTGGTGCTTTGTTGTGTTGGGAACAATAATTCGAACACCTCTTTTGACAGATCAAGTGGGTGTCTGCAGTGGTTGAAACAAGATGCTTTTCTTTTCAGAGATGGTTTGGTTTTTCTCGGTGCAGGTGGGCACTGAGAGGGCACCGAAATCTTGTGGTCCAAAGAAGTTGGAGTTTTGAAACCATCGTTTTCTTCATCTTCCTCCTCTTTCAGTTTTTCTTCTGATGATGATGCTGAATCATCTTGTCTGCGAACTGTTACTCTACAGATCTGTTGATTTTCTTCTTTCTCTTCATCTCTATCTTGGATGCTTCGTGAATACCTAGGTTTGGAAGAAGAACTGGTTTCGATGTTCTCAGTTTGGAACTCCAACATGGGTCTCTTCAGAATCTGGAAATCGCTCTCTTTGCCATCATTGGTGAGGAACTCTGGATTTGACATTCTCCTTTTGAAGTGCATGAAGTGAAGAAAACAGTGAAGAAAGAAGGGATAAGAAAGAAGGGGTTAAGGAGATGTTTATAGAGAGATCCAATGGTGGGAATATAATCATGAAATCACAATCTCTTCCTTTTCATTTAATGATTTCTCTTTGGCTTCTTTGGAAGCACTTTTGGGAATGTGTTTCTCTTACCATCTGGGTTTGTGTCCCACAAAGAGTGAACGTTCAGAGTTTTATAATACAATGCATCGGATCTTATACCAATTCTTCAAGGATAAAGATACTTGTACAGACTTATTACACTTCTTCAACTCATAAACATATGTGTCATCATCTCACTACTTAATAAATGATTCATATAACCATCTTTTTTCTATCACTATACTTTTCGATAATATACCGATATTTTGACATCACACTTTTTTTTTATTTATTACCATTTGACATCACACTTTTTCTTTTTATTTATTACCATTTGTCAGTATTCTTCGTTCTTATTCACTGACTATTTCTTCTAAAAATATAAAAATTAACTTTTATTAAAATTATTTTATCTTTATAATAATAATAATCAAATAGTCGTCAAATGACAAAAAATTTTTTTTTTCAATATTAAGAAGTAAATGTCTTTCTCTTGATTATGGAATATATAACAAAGGTTGACTAAAAAAAATCATAGTATATAGCTAAAATTGCCCTTCAATTAATATGTTGTATTGTTGTAAAATTTGATGTAATTGTGTTGTAGAATATATCATATTGTATACTAATATAGACTAATTTAATATTAGTTACACAAAATTTTTATAAGCAGAATTATAATCCAATGTTAAACTATTGATAAAAGACTTCTTTTTTAATAATTGTATCTAATTTGTTTTGGGTAACATAACTTATAATTTGAGAATTTGGTTAAAAAATTAAATGTTAAGAAAATCGCACAAAAGAGCTTACAAATATAGATATTTCAGTTTGGTCCATAGCTCTTTTGAGTCAAACAAATTGATTTTGCTAATTGAGGGTGTATTTGACAAAAGTAGGGAATAAGTTAGTTAAAAATTAAAAAGTTAGTTGGGTCAAAGTTGAAAGCTTAAAACTGATGAACCAAATTAAAAACATTTGGCAAAGCTAATTGTTAAATTATGGGATAAAAGTGTATAAAAGAAGGGTCGTGATGATAAGATAATGAAAATTGAGCAAACAACAATTTTTAAAAGCCATATTGATGTGGTATTTCAACAACCGTTGCTAAAACAAAAAAAAAAAGTCTAATTTATTTAAATAAACTTTGATTACTCGATTAAATGACTAGAAAGAATTTAAATAGCCTCGCCAAACACATTTCCAATTTAACAAAAGACTTATTCGGTTGAAGAGACAAGTTCAATGATATTTTTTAATACAATTTGATTTTGTTGATACGTAACTTGTTTGAATTAGCAACACTTTGTTTTTCCTTTCTCACAAATATCTTTTTTTATTTATTTTTGTTTTGAAACTAGGAGTTAGAAAACTAGTCACACTTAAGGTTTCTACGGTCGTATTGGGTTTGAATTAGATATAACACTATAATGTGAAACTTTGGTTTGCTTTTCTGATATATAGTAACTTTAATGCATCTATGCACGTGATTCTCTTTTTTGGGGACCATTTGGTCACAACCCTGCAACTGTTACGAATACCCTTTAGATCTATTGCTATATTTGATACATATATCATCACTACTACGATATACTTTGTTTCACTTGCAAGCAATATAGTTGAAGAGATAAAGGTACCCAAAATTTGACTTTAATAGAAGGTCTACATCATTATATTCATTTATAGGCTTTTTCAAAGTGTTGTATTTTATGGCAAAATCATAAAAGCAAAACTACAACCATTCCAGAACCCCAGCTCAATTTCCAAGGATACTTAGATTCGATCGTTTCACTTTTTCACCGGTTTATGTTTTTTAACGACTTTTAAATTTGTTTTTAATAATTTTTTTCTGCCATGTTCTTTACTTAGATGAATAAAGAAAATAAAAACAAACACAAAACTGACAAAAGCCGAGGAAAATTGATGGAAGAAGGTGGTTCATTATTTATTATTTAACAATCATTAAAGTATCCAAGGATGGATCACACATCATGTGACTAAAAATTCAACATCTCTCTATGACATCACCTAACCAAATTAATGGATTTTTTTATAAGTCAATGACCTCTCCTATATCCCTAATAAACATATTCCATTTTTTTTTTCCTTTTCTGGGACAGAACAAGCACACCCTCGTAGGTTCGTGTGTTGGAGATATTAAATACCGTGATTAAAGTGTGATTAGGGAGCTTAATTAGAAATTTTAGTGATTTAGCTTACGTGTGGGTTTTCACCTGAAAGATTTTTCATTTTGTATGGTTTTAGTTGGAAGGTAGTTGTGTTGTGAATGTGGTTTTTGTGTTTGATTATAGTGGTCGCTTTCTACTTTGTTTTGGAGTAAGAGGCAAAGAAATAAAAGTGATAGTGTCCCATTCTTCTACTTAATCCATGGATTGGTGACTTAGGATTCCTTCACTCAAAATAGAAGCAATTTCAGATTTGGTGAACTTCCAAAGCTAGAATAGCTGTCCCCTAACATACTATATAACTAACTACCATCATATAAACAGGAGCTACCTTCGCAACCTCATAAATTTCAAATACTCACTTTTATTTCTTTTAATCTCTCCAAATCCAACGTAAATGCATCTAATCAAGTGCATGGTTTTCATCGTCTTACACTATTTAATCACTTCCTGTGTTTTCTTTGCATTAGGTGAGATCAAAAGTAAGTACAATTAATTAAGTATCAGGTTCTTTATAGATTTATATATTTTCAATTAAGATTTTATTAAATGTGTTTTGTTTATTGACTACTTTCAATTTTTATTTTTCAAGACACTTCCTCTCATGTCATTCTTTTATTAACTTTGTTTGACCATCTTATTTACTTGTTTTTTCGTGTCATAAAATGTGAGATTTTGTGGTTGTTGTATAATAACTTTGATTGGAAATATATTGGATATTGAGGTCGCCATGTTTTTTTATGACTTTCATGTCATTACCTACAACAATCAAAAAATCTTCATTTTGGTCGTTATTGATATAGGTAGACATGTCTTTCGATGACTTTCATGTTATCACCTACAATGACTGATAAACTATCATGTCACCATTATAAATATAATTGTCGATGACAGTCTCGTGTTTATCCAACACGTTTTTAATGAAAACAATAAAATCATAAAATCTTTCATTTCTTAATAAATGAAGACAAATAAATAAGTAAAATAACATGATAAAATAACGCTTGAACAAACACAATTAATGAAAAAGTTAAACAAACACAATTAATGAAAAAGTTAAACGACATGATTCAATTAAAAAATATAATTGAAAATACTCAAATATATAAAAAAAAATTGAAACTTAATTAAGCCTAAAAATGTACAACATATTTAGCCAATATATTATTATAAATTCTTACTATTTATATAAATTTATATAAATTTGAACTTGACCAAAGAAAAAAATAATTTAAACTGAATTGAAAATTAAAAATATATATTCTAAACCATATATGGTTTAAAATAACATGTCTATAGTTTAATAATTTGGTTCGTTCAAGGTATTGTGTAATTTAAATAAGTATACAATTTTAATTGTGTTTTAACCTACAAAACATAATTCATCTAATAAACTAAAGAAGGAGAATCATTGACATAATGATTTGGTTATTTGAAGTTTTCAGATTTGGTGGCTAATTAATCGTGGTAGAGTGATTAGTTGTTGGTAATGGTAGACACTTGCATTAATTAAAAGGACCGCACCGGCACCACCACATGGTTTTAAGCATCATTGCAAATCATGTTATGGCTTATGATTTTACCAACATTATCTCATTTGTAGGTTAATTCTTTTCACCAACCCTCCCTCCACTTTGACTCAAATTTATGCTGCGAATTTTTATGAAGTTTGGCTTAACACACGTTAGCACATTTTTTAGTATTCAAGATTTTAAGAAAAAAACTACAATGCTAGAAACTTAGTTTCTCTACGCACCTACGAAACAAGTAGCGATAACTAGAATGCATTCCGTTTCATGAAATTTAGGAATGGTAGCTAGCATCATATTAATTTTATACTTAACACGTTCGATTTGACAAAAAAAAAAAATCATTGTATATAATTAATAGGGGTTTAAAGTTTTCCCTAAATGGCCAAATGAGTTTTTAGTCTTTATATTTTTAAGGATAGAAAAAAAAAAGATAAATATTATCACTACATTCACTAAAGTTTATTTATTTTAACTCTTTAAAGTTTATTTATTTTAACTCTTTACGATGTAAGGATGAAATAAAGTTTGGTTACAATAATATAATCTAAATTTCCTAATTTAGACTGGTTTACAAGGATGACAAAAATATTTATATTTATGAATATCTGTAGATAAAATTTGTCATAGATAATGAGTTAATATATTTGTCCTGAACCAGAACATTGGCGCCCACCGTGGGGTTCGGTAAAACTCGATCCTTACCCCATCAAGATAATAAACAGTGAAAGAAAAGAAGAGGGAGAGACGAATTAGAGGATGAATCGAGGCAGAGGAGCGGCGCGTGAAGGGCCTACTAGGCAACAGATAATGCAGAGCATACTGGAGCTACAACGACAGAATGAGGAGATCAGAATGAAGGCGGAGGCTGATTAGGCTCAGCTTGAAAAGGAGAGAGAAGAAGCTCGCAAGAAGGCAGAAGAAGACTTACAGGCGTTAAGGGAAGAAGCTTTGGGAGAAAGAGAGAGGTTGCGAAAAGATGCGGAAGAGACCCATCAACGATTGGAGGAGGCACTTCGACAACAAGAACAGTTACGGAAGGCGAACGAAGATATGCAAACCCGATTGGAGGCTACTAGGGCTGGTTTCCGCTATTCATGTCGGTTGAATCCCGATGTGAGTGATGCCAGTCCTCTGGTAGATGCAATCATGGACGAGCCGATCCCACAGAATTTCGTGATTCCAAAAATCACACCTTTCACGGGGAATTCTGATCCTGAATTACATTTAAAAGCATTCCAGGCTCGGATGATGATATCAGGTGGTAACGATGCTATACGTTGCAAAATGTTTGTGGGTACGCTGACCGAAATTGCCCTAGAATGGTTTAACACTATACCGAATTCGTCCATTAGCTCATTCAATGACTTCAAACGTCTTTTCCTGGAGAGATTCTCAGCAAATAGAGCCAAACCAGTGGAGATGACAAACATGTTTGATATAAGGCAAACCGCCGAAGAGACGTTAAAACAATTCCTTAATCGATTCACCAATATCAGTATGAGGCTGATAGACCCTAACGAGGGTTTGCTAGTCAAAGCCTTTGTGAAAGGACTTCGAGCCAGCTCGTTCGGTGAGTCCCTGTACCGATATCCACCGAAGAGCCTTACAGAGATTAGACAAAGGGCAGCTGTGGAAATAGAGACTGAGGAGGCCATGCGCCACAAAAAGGCAGGAGACAAAAGACCAGTGACTCATTCCAGGAGTGAAAGAGATATGACAGCTTATCGAAGAGAAAGAACTCCTCCTAAAATGAAGTCAGATCGACGTTTCGTCCCTTATGTGACACAACGAAGGACCGAGTATCCGCAAGTGCGAAAAATACCGAATCTCAAGGTGCCACTGGCCCAAATCTTGGAGGATGTGGAGATAGCAAAACATTTGCGCTATCCTGACATCGCGGGGAGAGCACTCGGCAGTAGATTGGATGCTTGGTGTGAGTTTCATCAAACCAGAGGCCATGACACCAACTCGTGTTATGGTTTGCATTATCAACTTTCTGTTTTGGCAAACAGTGGACTTCTGGAAAAATTCATGAAGTCGGGTGCCGATGAGAAATCATCTGAGATTCGCATGGTTCCCGATGTACATGAAACACCCATTTTGGGGGATTTTAATACGATAGCAGGAGGTTTTGCGGGAGGAGGCCAGACCAGCTCGGCTAGGAAACGATATGTAAGGAGTGTCATGACTACGGCCATGGTGGACAAGCCGAGGCAAGCTCCGGACATAACATTTTCAAATGATGATCTAAAAGGGGTAATCCCACATGAAGATGACCCCATAGTCGTGTCGGTGATTATGATGGGAAGGAATGTCCACAGGGTACTAATTGATCAGGGAAGTTCTGCCGACGTGATGTTTTGGAGTACTTTCATAGGGTTACAAATACCGATAGATCAATTAAAGCCATTTGACGGAGTGCTTGTCGGTTTCTCTGGAGATCAAGTGGAGGTTAAAGGGTATGTTGATCTTAGAACAACCTTTAGAGACAAAGAAGATGCGAAAACCATATTTATACGTTACATAGTAGTCAATGCTCCTTCATCATACAATTTGCTGTTGGGAAGGCCTTCTCTCAATAAGTTAAAGGCTGTAGTATCGACAGTACATTTGAAGATGAAGTTTCCTTCTGATGAGGGGAAAGTACTCACTTTAGCTGTAAACCAGGAGACCGCTCGTAAATGTTACGAAGATAGTCTGAGGTTAAGGAGGAAAGTAGCATATTCAGTAAGCACAACTGAAGTAGTATCGGATCCCGAGTTAGATCCAAGGTTGGTGCACCCTGAAAGAAGGCCTCAGCCTGTGGGAGAGGTGAAGGAGGTGCTTATAGACGGGAAGAAGTTGAGAATTGGGGGCGATATGAGTTTGGAGCAAGAACAACAGCTTATCCAAGTGCTGAGGAAAAATCTTTCTTCATTTACTTGGAGTGTGACTGATATGTCGGGGATTGATCCCGATTTTCTATGCCACAATCTTAATATTAACCCGTTGGCTAAACCTAAAGTTCAGAAGCGTAGGCGGTTGAGTGGAGACCGTGCGCAGGCAGCAACCGAGGAGATACATAAATTGTTAGACGCGGCCCATATCCGAGAGATACAGTATCCAACCTGGTTATCAAATGTGGTGATGGTGAAGAAGTCTAATGGAAAGTGGAGGATGTGTGTAGATTTCACGGACTTGAATAATGCCTGCCCAAAGGATTCGTATCCTTTGCCTAATATAGATGCCCTAGTTGATAGTGCATCGGGCTGTGCTTTGCTGAGCTTCTTAGATGCTTATTCGGGCTATAATCAAATTAAGATGCATTCGTCAGATGAAGATAAGACGGCGTTTATGGGAGGGACAACAAATTATTGTTATTGAGTAATGCCGTTTGGGTTAAAAAATGCGGGAGCTACTTATCAAAGGCTGATGGATCGAATCTTAGCACCCATGTTGGGAAGAAATGTTCATGCGTATGTGGACGATATGGTGGTCACTTCGGTGGAAGAGAAGAAGCATAAGGAAGATCTGGAGGAATTGTTTGTTACAATCAGCAAATACAGACTTAAGCTTAATCCCGAGAAGTGTGTTTTCGGGGTTAAAGCTGGAAAGTTTTTGGGTTTTCTACTTACCGAGAGGGGGATAGAAGCTAATCCTGATAAATGTGCAGCCATTATAAATATGAGGAGTCCTAGTAATGTAAAAGAGGTACAAAGACTGACGGGAAGGATGGCAGCCTTGTCCCGTTTTCTTGCCAAAAGTGGGGATCGGGGTCTTCCTTACTTTCAATGTTTGAAGAAGAATGAACGGTTCCAATGGACTTATCGGTGTGAGGAAGCATTCCAAAAATTGAAGGAGTATTTGAGCAAGCCGCCGGTGTTATGTAAGCCGGAAAAAGGGGCTGAGTTGTCATTGTACATATCGGTAACCGAACACGCTGTTAGTTCGGTCTTAGTCAAAGAAAGTGGTGGGGAGCAGAAGCCGGTATATTTCGTAAGCAAAGTGCTCCATGGTGCCGAGGTGAGGTATCCCACTATAGAGAAAGCTGCATTGGCCGTGGTGGTGTCTACTCGGCGTTTGAGACATTATTTTCAGAATCATAGTATCAAGGTGATGACGGATCTTCCCATTAGGTACATCTTACAAAAACCTGATATATCGGGCAGGTTGGTTAAATGGGCAATAGAGCTGTCGGAGTATGGGATACAGTATGAGTCGCGAGGAACGATCAAGGCCCAGTTTTTAGCTGATTTTGTGGTGGAATTGTCTGAGCCACCTGTTGAGAATCAGGGCGTAGGGGAGATAATGTGGATACTATCAGTGGATGGGGCTTCTAATTTAAGGGGTAGCGGTGCTGGTATAGTTTTGGAAGGACCAGAAGGGGTATTAATCGAACAGTCGTTGAGGTTTGCTTTCAAAGCCAGTAATAATCAAGCGGAATATGAGGCTTTGATAGCTGGTATGCTTTTGGCTAAAGAGATGGGGATTACTAGATTGTTGGTTAAAAGTGATTCCGCAATGGTGGCAGGTCAGGTGAACGGGAATTTCAAGCTCGCGACCCACAATTGGCCAGGTATTTGGAAGTTGTCCAAACTATTGCGAAGAACTTTGTTCTTCTTGAGTTCGTGCATGTTCCGAGGGAGCAGAATTCCCGAGCTGATTTGTTATCCAAGTTGGCTAGTTGTTCGAAACCGGGGCAGCATAAGTCAGTGATAAGGGAAACACTAATAGCTCCTCGGGTCGACACGCAGGAAAAGCATCAAGTGCTGGAGATTTTGGCAACCGAAGAATCTTGGATGGCACCTTTTAAGAGTTATCTTGCAGATGGTAAATTACCTGAGGATTCCAATGAATCACAGAAAGTAAAGAAAAACTCAAGCAGGTATACGCTGATAGATGGTCACTTATTTAGGTATGGATATTCCAGACCTTTGATGATTTGTGTAAGAAGGAGGGAGGCAGATCGGCTTATGGCCGAGCTTCATGAGGGAATCTGTGGGAGCCATGTAGGGGGAAGAGCATTGATGCTGCGAATAATCCGAGGAGGGTTCTTTTGGCCCACTATGAAAAGTGACTGTATAGAGTACGTCAAGAAATGTGAATCATGTTAGAAACATGCCGATTGGAGTCATGCTCCGCCAGAGGTACTGCACTCTATTAATACACCTTGGCCTTTTCACACTTGGGGAATAGATATTTTGGGTCCGTTTCCCAAAGCGGTGAGGCAATTCAAGTTTTTGATCGTGGCTGTAGAATATTTTACAAAGTGGATTGAAGCCGAGCCGGTTGCTGTCATCTCGGGTGGGCGAATTCGAGAGTTTATTTGGAAGAATATAATATGTCGATTTGGTGTGCCACGTCGAATTATTTCAGACAATGGAACTCAGTTTGCATGCTCACAGGTGAAGCAGTTGTGCGCTGAAGTCGGGATTAAACAGGTCTTCTCATCGGTGGAGCATCCCCAGACAAATGGGCAGGCGGAAGCAGCTAATAGGGTGATATTGAGGGGATTGAAGCGAAGACTGGCGGCGGCAGAGGGAGAATGGCCAAATGAGATACCTCGAGTGCTGTAGGCTTATCATACCACTCCTCAGACGACTACCCGAGAGACTCCTTTTTCTTTGGTGTATGGTACTGATGCTATGATCCCTATTGAGGTCATGGAAAACACTGGGAGAGTGAGGTTGTTTGACGAGGAGATTTCTGAGGTTGGTTTGAGGGCAAACCTTGACGTTATAGATGAGGTTCGGGATTTGGCTCAGATTTCTAATGAGGCAATGAAGAGAAGGTTAGAGAGAAGTTACAAGACTAAGGTAGTACCTCGGAAGTTCCAAGAACAAGATCTGGTATTAAGGAAAGCGCAATTAATTCAGATGGATAGCAAATTGGCACCGAAGTGGACTGGGCCCTATCGTGTTAAGCAAGTGTTGGGAGAAGGAGCTTATAAGTTGGAAACGTTAGAGGGGAAGGAAATCCCGCGAACATGGAATGCAGCCAATTTACGTTTTTATTTTAGTTAAAGTTTGGTTAAGTTGTTTTGCTTTTTGTAAAAACATTTATGCTTTGATTTCTAATACTACAATATTTTCGTTTCACATGTTCTATTCCGAGTTTGTACACTCGAGGTTAAAAATTCCGAGTTTGTACACTCGAGGTTAAAATTCCGAGTTTGTACACTCGAGGTTAAAATTCCGAGTTTGTACACTCGAGGTTAAAAAGAACCTATGAGTTCTATTCCGAGTTTATACACTCGAGGCTAAAAGAAGTTCCATTTTTATTAGTTTGGTGTTTGCAGGATTGAGAGCTCGGTTTATAAACGAGTTATTATTTTCTTTAGTTTGGTGTTTGCAGAATTGAGAGCTCAGTTTATAAACGAGTTATTATTTATTTTGGTTTGCTGTTTGAGGGCTCGGTTTATAAACGAGTTATTATTTTCTTTAGTTTGGTGTTTGCAGGATTGAGAGCTCGATTTATAAACGAGTTATTATTTTCTTTACTTTGGTGTTTGCAGAATTGAGAGCTCGGTTTATAAACGAGTTATTATTTATTTTGGTTTGCTGTTTGAGGGCTCGGTTTATAAACGAGTTATTATTTTCTTTAGTTTGGTGTTTGCAGGATTGAGAGCTCGATTTATAAACGAGTTATTATTTTCTTTAGTTTGGTGTTTGCAGGATTGAGAGCTCGATTTATAAACGAGTTATTATTTTCTTTAGTTTGGTGTTTGCAGGATTAAGAGCTTGGTTTATAAACAAGTTATTGTTTATTTTAGTTTAGTGTTTAAGGAACTCGGTTTATAAACGAGTTAGTATTTGTTTTAGTTTGTAGGACTGAGAGCTCGGTTTATAAACGAGTTATTATTTACTTTAGTTTGGTGTTTGCAGGATTAAGGGCTTGATTTATAAACGAGTTATTGTTTTGGTGTTTGAAAGATTGAGAGATCGGATTATAAACGAATTATTATTTGTTTTAGTTTGATATTAGCAGGTGTCATTGTTGGTTTTGTTTGTAGAGTTCGGTTTCTTAAAGCGAGTTATTGGAGCGCTTGTTTGCAGTGGGAAAAATCATCAACGTAAGGAGCTAAAAAGATTATTTAGTCGATTAAATTGATATAAGTTGCGAAAGAAGAGAATAGGGAAAAGTGAGACTGAAATTTAAAACATAATGTTTCAAGTAAGAGTTGGGAAGTAGAAATAACAAGTTATAAGTGCGAAGAGCAAAGGGAGAGCAAGAAAAAAGGAATGCTTAGTCGTCCGTGTCGACAAGTTGTCCATCAACCACCGACTTGGAGATGTCCGCTGGTGATAAATCTGCATCGGGGTAAAGAACTCGGACTTGCTCTAGGGCTAGTTGGAATCCCATGTTTAGCGAGGAACCGATCTGGTCTTTAAGGAGTTCTGAATTATGGAGAAAGTCTTTCTCTTTGAGAACCCAGTTTTCTTTCTCGGCTTCAAGGGTTTTCAGTTGATTCTGCAGATCGGCAAGTAGCTCGTCCGATTTTTTGACTTGGGTGGTCAGTTCAGCAACTTCGTTGGTCAGACGGGAGGTTTCAGTTTTGGAAAGAGCTAAGGCTCGGTCTTTTTGCTCCAGGTCAAGGGATTTCTGGGTGGATTGGAGACTGAACTGGTCCATTAGCATAATGCTAGATGCCTCTGCCCTATGGAGATCAGCCAGGAGATTCTCATGAAGAGTTTGGAGGTCTTGGGCTCTTAGCAAATTGACGTCGTGGCGAAGGTAATTGTGCTTCCGGCTATGCTGGGAATGAAGGAATTGAGGATGCCAGAAGCTTAGTTCAGTATCATCTGCGGTGTGAAGCGGGGCTATCGGTGTTTGGGAGGTCGAGTGTTGGGAGGTGCTTTCAACAACTTTCTTGCCTCGGGCTCTAGATCTGCGGGTTAAAGCTTCGAGGTCGAGTTCCGAGGTTTCTTCGTGGAGTTCGATTCGGGGAGGAGGAGCTGAAGGGCTAGCACCAGGGGTGGAGGTTTTTTGTCTTTTAAGTTGACGGGCTCGTTTCAACATGTCTTCGTGGGACATCGCCATCAGGTTCTCTGTAAAGATAAATAAGATCGGTTAAAAGGAGAGGGTCAATAGCAAATTTGTTATAATGAAGGAACAGTTATAAAGTAAGTACCGATGTGGAATTTTAGGTCTACCACTCGGAATTCCAGCTCTAAAAGTTTTCGAGTATCAAAAACAACATCCAGTTGTTCCAGCATCAGGCAGTCTTTTTTCTCGGAGGGGTCCAAGTCGTCTAATTGCCGAGGGGATTGAAGATTAGGTGATTGACACCAATACAAGGGGAAGCCTTCTAAAAGGGAAGGGCTCTGGTCGGGGGCGACTATTTTTATGAAGATACCTTTGAAACCTTTGTAAGAGGAGTTATATAAGGTTAGAAGGGCTCGACCGCTAACTCCGCTAAGAGAGGCTAGTAGTTGTTTATGAGGGGATCGCAACTCGAAAAAGTAGAGGAACATGTTGCTTGAGGGGGTAATACCGAAGTGGGTGCATAAAATTTGAAATGCACGGATAAAGGCCCAGCTGTTGGGGTGAAGTTGACAAGGAGAAACGTTCAAGACAGTGAGGAGTTCCTTTTCAAAGGTGTTAAAGGGAAGGCGTAAACCTAATTTCTCAAATAGGGTAACATACATAAAGGTAAATTTGTGAGGGGAAATGGGGAATAAGTTGCCGTCCCTACAGATGGGTTCATCGTTTTCACAAGCGACTACAGTTACGTCAGACTCATTGCTTTTACACAGCGTTTGGTGGCGCCTAAAAGCCCTAACCCTAGTAAGGGTGGTCATGGTGGAGGTTTCTCGCCGTAAGGCCAGGGGGGCCCAAGAATATAGGGTGTTATAATGATCGTTCATGAAGGGCGATTAAGCTATGTCAAAGGAGGGGTTTTCTCAAAATAAGTTAGGGTAATCGAAAAAGAAGGTGCAAGCTAAAACAGAGTACAGAGACAGAAACAATGTATAAGAAGCCAGTACAGGGAACCAGAAAATGCAGGTGTAGAATTTGAAAGGAGAAAAGAAGAAGTACCTGGAGGAAGGAAATGGCGGTTGAGCAAGATATTGGGAGGTGAAAAGCTTGAGTGAGACGAATGCAAGGGAGTGAGGAAATGGTTAATGGAGGGAGTTGAAAAGGGGGAAATGAGCGTCGTTTAATATTCAAAAAGGGGAAGTTGAAAGAGTGACCGTTGGATAGTTTACACGTGGGGGCGCAAATGCAGGGAGTAACGGCAAATAAGTTACATGTGGATGCGTAATTGTAGGGAGTAATGATGATTTTACGGGAAGTGGTGAAGGATAGGGGTGATAAGACAAATTCTGCTCTCTTCGTCTTAAGAGCGAGATCGTGCATAATTTGGAGAGCTATGTCCTAAACCAGAACAATATTAAACAAGTACCCATGAATAACAGGTAATTTGATACCCACTTATTAACATGTCAAAGGTGGATGTTATACTACCCCTAGTCATGGATATCCATCATTTGTTAAAACTTCAAATTACAATTTTATCCCAAACCAATTAGGTTACGTGAATGTGAGTGCATTTATCAAGAATTAGTCAATTTTTCTCCCTCCCTTTGCATCCTCTCTTCTCTCACTTCTTTCGTGTCCTCTCTTCTTCCACCCAATCAGTACACGTTCTCTCTTCTTCACATCATCTTTAACTCTAATTTCGTGCATTTTTTTAATTATCTTATAATGATTATTACTTTCAATTTTGACTTGTCTTTTTTTTTTCGCATAGAAGTTATAATTCAATGAATATGTCATTTCATCCCTTCTTTGGTCCTATTGATTTTTTGCAATAGTTGACTAGTATTAGGGTGTTTGTGCTTTTAAGGCTTTGTAGTCTTTTAACAAAGTAAGCAATCCATTTTCGATTTGTGTGGGTAAATGCTACATTATGAATGGACTTTTCTTCTCGATAAAAATTTGTCGGTCATTTACTATGTTCTTGTAGTGGATAAAGCTTAATACAATATTAGAATAAATAATTGGTGATGATACTAGTGATTTTCTTTTTAATATTCCATTATATTTTTACTAAATAACATCATTATGCCACTTGTTCATGACTTTATTTGTATCAGAAATTAAGTGGTCAAAGTGAATACATTAAGAAGAAAAACACAAATTCACTAGTGCAGTTTTGACTATTTAACTCGCGTTATAGGCCTTGGTTATCAAGAAATCGAAGCATATAATGGCGCGATGATATTTTTGCAATTTCTGCTAGCTTTTCTACCTCGGTTCCCTCAATACCCGAAGTAGAATATGCTTTTCTGCCTCAGTTGCAATAGACTCGCTGCTATAAAGTCTTTTAGGCTTCGATTTCCCTGGCCTAAAGCAAAAAATTAATTTGGAGAGGGACATTTGGCCTCGGTTAAAATTGAATCGATGCCAAAAATCACTATTTAGATAGCATGTGCGAAATTTATAATTCAGTTGTACAATAGTATTGATTAGGATATTGACTTGTTGTTACAAGACACTTTTAAATGTATTTGGATTGTGGATGATGTTATGTTTCATAAAATGTATAGTTTTGTTTCTGGTTTGGTTTTCTGAAAAAATATACAGGTTAAAAAATGTGGGAATAACCAAAAACAAAAAATTTATTTAAAAAGTTAACAGGACATATGACCTCGATTCTCATGAGAACTGAGGCAAAAAAGGGAAGTATATGACTTTGATTCTTCTTAAAACCGAGGCAAAAATGTGAGTTTCTGTCTCGAGTAACACCTGAGGCCAAAAGCTGATCCTTTTTTGCCTCAGTCTTATAGGCGTCGGTGATTAGAATGTAACTTTTATAATTGAAGTTACTTCTATTTGAATGTATATTTTAAGTATTATTAATTTGGATTTATATTTTAACTTTTATTTAGTTGTCGTTTGAATTTATATTTTTTTAAATATTTAAGAGTTTTCATAAATATCCATGGATTTAGAAAATAAAAACTCACAATTTTTTTAAACAAATAATGAGATAATAGATGATTTTTTTAGTATGACCCATTGTCATTCCTAAATTTACAACACATATATTAACAATTAAATAGACTTTCAATTTGTAGATTCGTGTTTAAACTACAGGCCTAAACTGGATAAAAATATTGATCTTGATGATTTTTTTTATATGTGATCGAATAACCATTTTTATTAATAAATAGATATTAGTAGGAAAATATTTAATGATTTAATTTCAAAAAATAAAACTTAAATATATTTTTAGTCTATATTTTATAGTGATATGTTTTTATCTTTACGCTTTCTTTTTTTTTTTTTTTTTGAGTTTTTTTTTTTAGAT
>Ga0209589_1003756_pt1 | contig 26494 bp, 14 predicted proteins | sample CowpeawhiteBW_FD_187525 | JGI IMG/M metagenome (GOLD analysis project Ga0209589, IMG submission 187525) | Root nodule microbial communities of legume samples collected from California USA - Cow pea white BW (SPAdes) (version 2) | ecosystem: Host-associated > Plants > Roots > Nodule | place: USA...
CTTCTAATTCAAGAAAGTGAAACACCTTTACTTTCTTTAGTGAAATTTGTTTATGGTGGTCTAATTGAAAATATCATGAATCCTGGCTTCTTTGATGACGGCGCTATACTTTGCCCTACAATTGATATTGTTGAACAAGTAAAGACTTCATTTTATCTTTGATTCCTGGTGAAGAACAAATTTATTTAAGTTCAGACACTCCTTGCCAATCTGATGATGATCAAGAAATTCAAGGTGAGTGGTTTACACAAGAGTTTCTAAATGATATCAAATGTTCAGGAATTCCAAATCATGGCGTACCAATTATGCTTTTAAGAAACATTGATCAAGCAAATGGTCTTTGCAATGGTACAAGTTTGCAAGTTAATGATTTGGGAAAGAATGTTATCTCTGCTACTGTCATAATAGGCAAAAATGTTGGTGACAAAATTTTCATTCTAAGAATGAACTTGACACCTTTTGATTCCAGCATTCCGTTTAAATTTCAAAGGAGGCAATTTCCAATATCCTTATGCTTTGCAATGACAATAAACAAAAGTCAAGGCCAAACTCTTTCTAAAGTTGGACTTTATCTTCCTCGCCCAATTTTTACTCATGGACAATTGTACGTAGCAATTTCTAGAGTCACAACAAAGAAAGGACTCAAAATTTTAATTTTGGATGAAGATGGAAAAGTAAGCAATACAACTACCAATGTGGTTTACAAAGAAATATTTGAAAATCTTTGATAAAAGGTATACAACTTACTTAACAAAATTATTATAATTTGTCAATTATTGTATCTTTAACTGTAATTCCTTTGTTTGTTGCAGATTATAATATGCCATAGTGTATAGTATACACTTTCAGGATTTTTTTGATAGCTGCAGCCATATTGAAAAGTACATGGTCATTGATACATGTTTGAATTGCATTATTTGTTGTCCAGTCATGGATTGATATTTTGAACACTATGGTTGCTGCAGTACAAATATTATAACAGTTATAAAGATTCTCAATTGTTGTTATTTTAATTTTTGTTCGTGGCTTTAATGTATTATGAAGAAAAAATATCCACCTACATCTTCTTATTCGTTACTGCAGTACAGGTAGCTTTATTGTTATAACTCTTTTATGTATAATGAATATAAAATTTAATATGTAAAGTACATGCAGTACAGTTGTAAATGCTTTATGTTTCAGTTTCTTTATATATTAAAGTATCTGCAAAAAACACATACAACATATATTTGAGTTACTTTACAATTACAGCCACTGTTTGCACGTGAAACTGAATTTGTGCTGCCACTTTCAGGTAAGATTCCTTTTACACGTGATAATCTTTGCTCTTCCATTCCCAACTTCAACTTTATCATTCCTTCACACTCCTTTTCAGTTACCCATATATTTAAACCTTGACTTTGTTCTACAATTAGGGGAATGGAGATGGAGCAAACCAGTACAGATGGAGCAAACAACAGAACAATTCTTTGGAACTTCAACACAATCTACATATGCTCTCAGGTATGCTGTAAATTTAACCACAAAAATACATGTTTGTAAAGCATTGATATTTGTTGTTGTATGTGTTTTCTGCTGTCAACTGTATCATCGTGATTCGTACTGTATCAGCTACATTAAGATGTTCAGATTTTTCCCACATATATATGTTTGTGTTTATGTTTTCATTTCGTTGTAGAGATAAATTTGTTCTTGTTTTTACTGTGTTTATTAATTTGTAGCCATTTGGATTTGTCGATTGACATTTTGCTATTGCTTATGAACACAAATTAGTTCCACAGTGGCACTTGGTAGATGTAAATGGTAAGAGCACGACAGTTACCTATAACATGGATTCAAATAATCCAAAAATCACACAAGGTTGGATTAATATGAGAGATTTGTATGACATCAAAAGTGACTCTCACATGCAGTTTCAGTATTTGGGAAATTCTTTATTTCACGTAATCGTGTTTAAAGGTGGTTGTACACCAAGGAGTTTGTCAACATTTATGTGTCGTATCAGTCATCAAGAAACAAGATCTATATTTTCAGTCAAATTGACAAAGTATCAAAGCAAAGCAAGTCACTTGGTATATGCCTTACGAATTCTTTTTATCATTTCAAGTATTATTTAATATCAATTTACATATAATTAAATGAAAATAATTAATGCACTAACAATAACATTTGAATCATATAGGACTTGCCATCAAAGTTTGTCAACTTCATTCGGGACAAGAATGTAGAAGATGTGTTTCTTATAGGCCCAAAACTATAGTCAATTGCAAAATCCTAATATCGAATAAGAATAGAAGTTCAACAAAGATAAGTCAAGGTTGGAGGTTATTTTGTTCTGAAAATGAGTTAAAAGAAGGTGATATTGTTGTCTTTCAAGCAGACAATGATTTTATCGAACCAAATATTGAAGTCTTTGTTAATGGTTATTGTTGTAATTAGATTAAACATATTTCTATAATATTATTGTTCAAAATAGTGTATTTCATGACTTATGTTTATTATCATGTCAATAATATCATTATTTAAGTTTAACATTTTATATATTTAACACATTTATAATTTATTATCAATAATAAAAAATCAAAAAATTAGTTTCACTTGAGGACAAAAACATATTTAACTCCTTCAAGAATTATGTATTTCAAAAATTTTGTTCCAAAATACACTGCATATGTTCTGAAAACCCTGTCCCAAAAATTCTAAAGGTTCGTTCCTGAATATTTCGAGAACACTTCAAAAGTCATCTTTATAAAAATAAAATAGTCATTTTAAAATAGAGAATTGCATTTAAAGTGAAGAAGGGAAAAGCCCAACAAAATAAATGTTCAAAGCCCATTGGGCCTTTATATGAGCCGTCGGATTTGTTGCATGAAACGATCCCAACCGTGGGATTTAGGTTTCTCAAAAACCCTAATCTCATAAATCCACCCCCATTCTTCCGTTGTCGTTAGTTCGCTTCCGTTTCTTCCTTTCCCACTCTTCAGCACCTCACCTCAACGAAGCAGAGGTTAAAGCGACGGCACCGTTTTGCTGTCCGCCTTGACTGAGCCAGAGCCCCGTCTTGGCCCTCGTTTTTGCCGCGCCGAACTTCCGGTCACAGACACCGTCGTCGTAATCAGCATCATCATCAATGGCACCGAAACAAACCAAGGCTGAGAAGAAGATCGCTTACGATGGTAAGCTGTGCCAGCTTCTGGAAGAGTACGGTCAGATCCTCGTGGTGAACGCCGACAACGTGGGATCCAACCAGCTCCAGAACATTCGCAAGGGTCTCCGCGGTGACTCCGTCGTCCTCATGGGTAAGAACACCATGATGAAGCGCTCCGTCAGAATTCACGCTGAGAAGACCGGCAACAACGTCTATCTCAGCCTCATTCCTCTCCTTGTCGTCAGTTCCCCTTTCTCCTCAATCTGTTTAAGCTTTCGCCCTTCTCTTGTGTATATGCTTGTTGTGTTCTTTCAATCAATTTCGGTATTGGTTTTTGAATTGTTTTGCTGAGAGAAAGTGTTTTCCGTTGAATTAGGGCAATGTGGGATTGATTTTCACTAAGGGTGACTTGAAGGAAGTCAGTGAGGAGGTTGCTAAGTACAAGGTAAACTCATTCTTTTTTATTTTTGAACTTTATTTTACTGTATTTATTTTATTGCATTCGATATTTGATAGTGTGTTTTTTTTCTCTGTTTTCTATATATAAGTGATTTTTTTTAATTAAAGGATCATATTGCTGGCTTAGTGTATAAGGGTTTGGATGAGTATCTTTAGGCTGAAAAACAAGTGACATAAAATAGAAGTATTAAAGTGAATGATGCTATATTATCTTGCTCCTGATTACTATGCGATTCAAGTTGCGAATCATAAGTTTGATTTTTTGTACAATTTAAATGCGTAAGGTTGGACCTATCCAAATATGTTGGTCGAAATTGTAATGAGTGGAGAAATTTGTCATTACGTTTGTTTGGTGTTCTTTTGTATTTACAAATGATTAGTTTAATATATTTCAATTGTGTCTGTGTTCACAAGATTTCAATTGAATGTTCATTAAAAATTTTGCTGTATTTGATTTTCACAGGTCGGTGCCCCTGCACGTGTTGGTCTGGTTGCCCCAATTGATGTCGTTGTTCCTCCTGGCAACACTGGTCTCGATCCATCTCAGACCTCTTTCTTCCAGGTTGGTATTGTTTTATAAACTATTTTTAGAATGTATAGATGTGGTGAAAGTGCAAGAAAACCATCAGTTGTGTTATAGACAACCAAAATCATCTTTCAGTCTTTATATTTAAAAATACTGTATGACAAAATTATTTTAAATACAGTTTTCACAAACTACCTAACAGGGTGTGAGCTTGGGTTAAAATATGTATGTTTATGCGTATTCTCTTTATTTTAGGTGCTTAACATTCCAACCAAGATTAACAAGGGTACTGTGGAAATCATTACCCCTGTTGAACTCATTAGGAAGGGGGAAAAGGTTGGATCTTCTGAAGCTGCTTTGCTTGCCAAGCTTGGGATTAGGCCCTTCTCATATGGGCTTGTGGTCCTCTCTGTTTATGATAATGGCTCTGTGTTTAGTCCTGAGGTCCTTGATCTTACTGAGGATGACCTCCTTGAGAAATTTGTTGCTGGTGTCTCCATGGTTACTTCTCTTTCGTTGGCTATCTCGTACCCAACACTTGCAGCTGCACCACATATGTTTGTGAATGCCTACAAGAATGTTCTTTCCGTTGCTGTTGAGACAGATTATTCTTTCCCCGAGGCAGACAAGGTCAAGGAGTATCTGAAGGTAATAATGTTCTTAACATTTTGATTATCTGAAGCCGTGCTATCCCTATCCTTTTATTTACGAATTTTTATATTAAATGCAGGACCCAAGTAAATTTGCCGTAGCTGCTGTTGCTGCTCCTGCTGCTGCTTCTAGTGCTCCAGCTGCAGCAGCTAAGGAGGAGGAAAAGAAGGAAGAGCCCGCAGAAGAATCTGATGATGACATGGGTTTTAGTCTGTTTGATTAAGTATGTAATGCTCGTTGAGGTTGCCTTTCAGGTTTTTCCCATTTTTTGTTAGAATTGAGGACTGGTCTTTCAATTTAGTTGTTATAGTTTTCTGTTTTTCCTTTTCATCTTACATTGTACTTCCTATTTTAACTATAAAATTTCACAGTTTTAATGTTTAGCATATCTGTGCCCCGTTGCTATTTTAAAATTTGGCTCTTTAATTGTTAAGAGCATGGTAGTTGAAATGCGCTTCGATACCCTGGATATCCTATATATCTTATCGATAATCATTTTGTATCATAAATCTTATGATTCATGAACATTAAAAAAGTAATATACAAAACCTATAAACATTTAAAGATGTAATTATATAGGATAAATTATGTTAATATTATAATGGTTGGATTTGTTTAGGTTGTTTGATCCAATTTCTTTCTTAAATGGAAAAGAAATATATGGGTTCATATTTGATCAAAATAAAATAGATTTTTTGGGTGCAGTCAGTGGTGTATTCAGTGTTTTGATAGTAATTTTTTTCTTTTGGTTCTAGTAGTAATTTTACAGGAAGTTCCCATTTACTAAACGGGCTAATATTTTAGGTTAAGAACATCTAACCCACTCCTAGAATTATCTGTCTTACTCATGAAAGTTAAGGAGTCCAGTAGTGACAGAGTGAGTTGAAATAAATATTATAATTTATAAATAATTTTTCTTCTATTATTATCAACCAAATATTGCAAGGAATGAAAGCATATTGAATATTTTACAGTAAACATCAGGAAAGAAGTTATTCCTGAAGTGCATATATACTGTAAATTAGTAACACTTTTATGGCACTGAGCAGGACATGGAGAAGGAATGGTATAGTTCATATGAATAATCTATATATGAATCTGTGGGTATTATATTCATTTGTTTTTCTTCTGTGAATGTTCTTTTTCCATTTTTTCAAACAAGCTTCCATCGTAAGCAGCTCGAATAGTCTCTCTGTGTAGTAAACCATTACTGTCTTTGCAGAGAACATAAAGGGCTTTCCACTCGGAGAAGCTGGCAAGCCTGCATCAAAGTGTAAAAACTTCTGTCATTCATACCGTTTTTATAAATGTAAAGTTTATTTGATAATTTTGATACCATCCGCTATAGTCCTTCGCTTCTCTGTTTGCCTTCAGCATCTCTCTTAGTTCATCAGATGTTAGAGCATCTGGGTGTGTTCGTGCATGCTTCCTGAATATTTCTTCAAATTTTGAAGGAACAAACCTACAACACAACACAAGTAGTCAAATTAATACTTCTTTTACTGTTTTCAGAACAGATACTTCAAAATAAGAATTTAAATAATTTCAACTTTTTTTGTGGAAAACTGAAAAACTATGTACCTTCCTTCACTATCATAGACACTGGAATCACTTCCATGTTTTGCTTTCTGAATGTTTTTTACTTCAATTGGTAGCAGTGGAGAAGGAAATTTGCCCTACAGCCAAAGAAACTTCATCAATATTCAAACATACCAAAATTACTATACACTATTAATATAATAAAAATTATTTATAATTACATGAAAAATAAAATTTCTCAATATGATTTTCTTTAAATCTTTAATATATTGTTTTTTCATTCATAAAATTTTTATCGGAGACATTATTAAATAAAAAATTGAATATCACCAAAACCAAATACTTCTTGCTACACCAAACAGTCTCTTGTATATATAGCTCTCGTTTTTTCCCATCTAAAACAGATTAAGCAACTATTCGATGTTTTTTTTATCTTTTAAAAGTAGAATTTAATTAATAAAAATCCGTGTTAAATAATTAAAATTTATTTCTAAATCATTTAATTTGTCGTATAAATAATAAAATTTCTACTTTTTATGAGAAAGCTTCCAAACGAAGCATATTCCATGGAATTGGAAAAAGATCATTACCATCAGCATCCGGATAAACTACAATTGATTGCACCTTTACAGAAATAAAGTTTTATTCAACATGTATTTGAAAAATATAAATATATTATGGATGACATGACACGTTTATAAATTAATGATGCATGTATTCTGAAAATATAAATATTGTTTCTAAACTATTTATCTTTGTTTATTAAAATATAACTCCTTATTCTCTAGTACTAGTACATGTGATAATTTTGTTTTTTAAATTTAATTATAATTTTGGTTTCTCTATTATCATTTAAATTCTACTATTTTTCTTCTTCTTTTAATTTCTATTTAAAATATTTAAAATATCATTTAAATTCTACTATTTTTCTTCTTCTTCTTTTTAAGGGGTCTAGTTTATTTTTTCATTAACGGGTAAGATGATTGTTATTTTTGTCATTTTATTTATTTGTCTGTGTGTCAAGAAACATGATGTTTTATTTGATTAATATCAAATTATGTTTTGATTAATATAAATCGATAAATAATTTTTATTATACTAAATGAAAATATGTTAAATATCAATAAACATTATATTAATAGTTGTGACAGGAACAATTCTTTGATCTCTATAAGTCATGTAGAGGAGATAATAAAAAATTAATCAACCGTAATATTATTTTTATATTAATTATAAAACTTAATATTTATACATGTGTATACAAATAAAATAAATGACAAAATAAGAAAATAATTATAGAAAAAGAAACAACAATAATTTAATTAAAAAAATATAAAAGTTTGAATATTTAATAAATTAAAAAAACTAATAAAAAATCAATTAAAATAGAAAATTTATCATACATTTAAAATTTGATTAATTAAATATTTAACTAAAGTATTAAAATTAGCATATTAGATACAATAAACATTTGTTTAAGTCCAAAGTCATTTAAGTCTGCATTTGAAAAGAAAAAAATTCTTGGACAATCATTTTATAACTTTATTTTCAAAAAACAAAATCTCGTAAAAGTTATTTAACTTTATATTTTGTTATATATATATATATATATATATATATATATATATATATATATATATATATATATATATATATATATATATATATATATATATATATATATAAATAAAATAAATTAAGAAGTTTCTCTTATAACATATATGTTATATCTATCATATGTTTTATATTTTTCATATTTTTATATTTTCTACAAATTTTTAACATTCATAATATATCATAATGTAATTATATGATTTATAATATTCTATATTATAATATAATTATTAAAATTTCATAAGTTCACATTTTAATTAAATTTACAAAATCAAAATATGAATTTAAACAAATATATAATGTATTTTAACGACGAAGCCTTCAAATATGACCAAAAATTAGTGAGAAAATAAAAATTTGAGAAAATACCGGGCGAGTTTTACTACTGAGACTAGCATTGATGAAAATCGCTGCAGCGGATGATAATAAATATCCACAACCTATTGCACGAAATCCTGCAATTAAATCAAATTCACCAAAACTAAATTATATCTTCAACAATAACAATTTTTTAATAAACAACCTTTTAGCAACCCTCTCTAAATTCATTTACTTAAAATCATTTTAAACATGATTTACTTATAAGGGTTATTATGAATAAGATTTACTAAAATATAGATTCATAAACTGTTCAAAACTAAATATATAAAATAATATTTGTATTTATAGTTTGTTACGGATTTTCAGCCCATTATTTTACGACAAGGATTCAATATTTTGAATATGGAAATAAAAAAAGTTTGATAGATCTAATACACCTTATTAAAATAATTAAGGATAAACTGCAATAGTTTCCTAGAAATTAAATTTTAATACGCACTTGTAAAATGAGAATTGCGTTAAATAAAATTAAATATGTTTTTAGTTTTATATTTTAACGTAAATTTATTGTTATTTAAAATTTAATGCATTTTAATATTTAATTTTAAAAATAAATAAATAAAATTATTTTAGTTATTTTTTCACACGTTTTATATTTGTTTATCTTAATATTTATTGATAAAAATTTAGTTAAGAAAGCTTAACAGATACGAGGTTGTATATGAGACATGGGTTAGATCTAAACAGCATTTTGTTTCATCAAAATTTAGTTTTAAGGAAAAGACAGAAAACAGCAAAAATGCAGAAAGAAAACAAATTTAATTTAACCTTGAAAAGTTTCCCATGGGTAAATGATTCCATCCTGGTTTCTGTCGAAAAACTCAACGTGTTTCTGAAGAACATTCTGATCGTGTGGTATTGGTTTCTCATCAACTGCACATTAAACTCATCAATCATTTCTTAAAAGTTGGCACAAACAAAAACACATGATAATCTACCATAGAAAAATGGATCATAACATGAACAAAACAACAAAAAGCTAAGTTTTTTGGATACCCTTTGGATTGTTGCTATGATTTGTGGAAGAAGATATGGCAGCCATGGTTGTTTGATAAAAGGGAAGAGTATGGAAAAGTAGTAAAATGAGTGTGTAATGAGGAAGAAGGAAGAAGAAAGAATAAAAAGAGAAAGAAAATAACAAGTTTTTGAAGATGAAGATGAGATAATAATGAACACATTTCGTGAGTGAACTCCGTTTTATAAGTTTTGGGAAAAAGCACTTTCGGTTGGGAGAGAAAGCAAATGAGATTCCTTCATCTTCTTCACACGTTATCACTTTTTAGGTTTGTTAAGTTCTCAATTTGATGAGTCTTAATACAAAATCTTCAATTTTTCAAATGTGAAAATTAAGTGTGAATAGATAAAGATGAAAAAAAAGAGTAGTTTGAAATCAATGAAAGGAGAATTTTTTGGTTAATTGCAATGTGTGAAATGCATCAATAAATGGAGTTTGTCGAAAAGAGTAGATACTTTCTTAAATTGTATATATTTTTTATTTCTTTTACTAGGCGAAGAGATGTGCTTTTTCTTATTACTCTTAATTAATGTGTTACTATGCAACAAAATTAATAATAATTAAAAACAATTGATACGTGGTTTAAACTTTAAGCATGCGTGATTGGAAGTTAGGGTGACGTGATGTACTAAACATGTTTAACATTATTTTATGATAATAAATAGTTAATTTATATGATTATCATATACATAATATTTATCCTAATTCACAATTTATTATTTTTAAGTCAAAATACATTTTAATTATTATAATTCACAATGTCAAGTCTAGAATAATCAATAATTCGAAAAACTCTTACTTTTTAGTTTTATTTTTGATGTTTTTGCCTTTAATTATTCGTGAAAAACTCTTATTAGAATATTTAAAATGTTTTATGGATAAAATGTGTTGTTGCTTGAAGCAATTTGCATGAATATAAAAAATTGGTTTTCATAATTAAGAGATTCGAAAGTTTTGGTACGCCACACGAAATGAATTTGGTTGTGGTCCCAAAGTTGGAAATTGTGATATTCATTATCGATAGAAGATTTTGTTTTTTTTATCAACATAATAATTTTATTCCCAATATAGGATATAAGAGTATATCACACACACTTCATTATTTCATGGAATTTGGCGTTAGAAAGTCTAATTGTGGGTGTGAGTTTTGTATTTGGACTGGTAACTTAGTTGGAATTTGATTTTGTAGGAATTGAATGACAGTTCGAATTTTTATTTAAAAAAATTGAAAATTTAAATATAATAATTAACATATAAATAAACGCAATAATTTTTTAAAAAGAAGGGCAAAGATAAACTAAAAAAAAAGTATTAAATATAACTTAAATGAGGGAATTGTGAATAATAAATTATATGATAGAATAAAGTGGTTTAAATTGAATAAATATTAATTTGGATTTTGGAAGGAAATGTAGAATACAAAATGTGGGTTATTATTATAATTATTTTAATAATTATATGCATGAATATAATTACTATCTAAACGATGGAAAAGATTTATTAATCATAAAAGGTGACAATTAATTTGAAATAATTATTAAATAATAATTTTATGTTTTAAATTTGGTGATAGAAATAAAAATATTAATGGATAAAACGAGAAAATTATTTGTAAAAAATTAGAAAATTAAAATTTGTCATGATGTGCTATTTAACCTAGAATTTATTATACATATTAGCAGAAATATAATAATAAATTTATCTAAGAATATTTGGAAAACACTCATTTAAATACTATATAAAACTGTATCTACGAAAAATCATTTTAATATATAGTTAATAATTAAAATTTTATTTATTTAAGAGTTAAAATGATAGAAAGTATATACAACTGGAAAAAGATAAATATAAATGAATTTTTCTTATGTCATATTGGTTACAAATCATTTGTTCAAGTGTTGTCATACATAAATATGTTGTCCTATCATTTTTCATGTCACATGCTTGGATGAAGAAATTGAGTCATTTTTCACAAAAGTTCATTTACGTGATGTTAGTGCTGGTTTTGATTTGTGTAAGTCATGCATAAAATTTTATCAAGAACTTAAATTAGACGGTGATAGTTAATTTTTGCTACTTGTTTACATTTATGTGGGATTGTCATTATTTAAGACTTCTAGAGAGAATCCAAAATTATGAAGAAAACAACATCCCATTGTTTAAATCATAACATACCATCACATCACATGTGCCAACCAATATTTAATACGAAGTGACATTTGATAAAGTTTTGTAAAGAAATGGAGTTTAAGATGAAAGTGTAGGGTAGAGATGAGTCATTCTTTATTGGGTTACCAACCTAACATAACAAGACAGACCAAAAACATAATTTAACCAAACACTGAGTTCCACCATTGAAACTAAGCATCGTTTGATGATAGGTCAAATGTTATCCCATAAGACACAAGTATACAGATGAAAGACAGGAAAAAGAAGAAGAGGATTTTAAACTGCGAAATTAGAGTCCGCTGTAGAAACAGCCTCAGTAGAATAAAAGGATTCACAAGAGCTGATATGATAGTCACTACTATATCTTGGATTGCTCCAAATGGTCCATAATTACATTATAAATGCCTTATGCATGCGTCCGTGAACGTGGATCATCTATTGAATATAGTTATTTACATTATTATTCTTGGATTCTCCACTGAATTACACAATACAACATCTCACCACCAGACCCTTTTGATCAATTCTGGCTTCTTCATTGCCTACACTCATAAAATAACCATTCAGTATGCTCAAGCCATTTAAGATTCATCACAAAAATAAATCATCCAACAACCAATATACAAAGGTAAGCTACTGCTCATCAAAATTGTTTATAAACTACTAAGAACAGGCGAGAAGATAAAATGGAAAAGAAATTGAGATACCAAAAAATATATCTTCAGGAAAGGAAGTTGCTACCAAAAAATCTCAGATTTCAAAGAACTATATTTGCAAACGAGTGATAATTTATGTACAAAATATATAATTTACTTCCTGAATTTAATTAAGATGAACTGAGATTCAAGAAAAAAAAAATGTGGGGATTATCATTACAAATATAACACTATTTCATCTTCAAGCTTTTAACAGATGACACAACAAACAAAAGCACTTCCTAAGACTACTTGGTGAAAGAATAAGCCAAAATTTCAAAAGTCGTAAAAAATCTAACAAATTTAAATCCTAACTTGGTTGCAAGTGATTTGGCATCTTCATATTTCACAATCACCAACTTCCTTATTACAAGTTCAAAAAAGTTAATTCTATTAACAATCTCTGATACTTAACTTTCAATCACTAACCAAAAGACGAAGTAACTTTATATACAAGAGTCAGAACATCTTTGCCTACAGCTTTAGACTATGACAAGACACACAAATAATGACAGCACACACTGAGAAGTAAACCAAACAAATTATAGATACCACTAACAATTACGAAAGATGTTTACCAATATAGCAATTTATAAAATATATAAACAAATAGCGACAAGAAAAATAAGATAGATGCACCTTCAGGAGGCTGAGTTAGCTTCCGATTTTGTGGTGACATCATTTCTTTCTTCAATTGCAACAAAATGTCTTCCATTGTTCGCTCACGTTTCCAATTAGCAAGCATAGGAAACAAATGTGGCTCAACCTGGTAATTTGGTGATTAATGAGTTCAATTTCACTCACGCAAGAGTAATGACAGACACATGTCATGTTAATCCTAAAAATCCAGTCTAGTGAATTTAGTGAGTTCAATTTCAATTTAGTGATTAATGAGCTCAATTCCAATTACGAAAAAAATTCTCTCTTACCACTCCACTTTCTTGATTGACACATGTCATGTTAATCCTTGTTTGAAATCGAACAGATGGAGGATTGTCAGGGTAATCCTTGCCACAAAACAATTTCAACTGGTAGATACGTCCTTCATGAACAGTCTGGTAAAATGACATGACAGGAGAAACAAGCCATATCAACATATTATTAGATAGATACAAGTCTCAGTTTTGCTTAGCAGCTAGAAAGTGAAACGCATTATTTAAAGAAATTAAAAGTAATCAGTGAACACTACAGGAAATGGAGTAAAAATGAGATGAGATGAAAGAAAGTGGGATTTAATTATTCAGAAACATTAATTTATTTTTCATTTAATTCCTATCATTATAAAACCAATTATTTCATTACACATTTGCTTGTTACTTAAAGCGAAACAAACGCAACCAAAGCCTTTTATTACAGGTAGGTTGACAACTTGAATCAAATGATACCATTGTGTTCTGTCAAAACCAACCCTCCCTAGAGGCCAATCCTCCCTAGAGGCCAATCCTTATAACGGTTTTAACTCATTTTCTAGTCTTCACCCTCCAATTATTGGGCTATTCTTCATTGATATTGTCACATCTCCACAGCATCTTTTCCATGACACTCATCTTGGCAACAAAGCACCAACTCCGAAACAATGCTGGCATGGACTCTAAAGCAGGGTTAGAGCCTAAAATATAGGACACGCCACCATCGCTAACATACATACATACATAATACACACACACATGCATATATATTTGAGAATTAAGATTCACACTTTAAAATCAAATTTGCTATATTTTTCCTACAATAACAGTCCTCACAATAGAATTCTTATTAAGAAACATATATTTTAAAGAGTTAAAATAAATAGTTAAATCTTATGGATACAAAACTAAAAAAAAAAATGCTACACGTCATGGATTATTTATAATATAATTTGTTTTCTTTTTATTTCGTTTTACCTTTTTATGATAAATACTGTTTAGAAATTGTTTAGCTAATAATAGGTGTCAACTCACTTTCATTTATCATGCTCAAATTGTGTAGACAAAATGTCTAAAGATGTGTTGAAGAGTCAGAGCTCAAAAAGAAAATTTAATTGTAACAAGGTCAAGGAGTATCTAACACTTGCCGAATACTTACTGGACACTTGTCTCAAACATGTCTAACAATAAATGTATCAAACATATCAACATGGTAGTAGAATTGTGCTGTGTTAGGAGAAGGAAAAATGACCCAGATCAAGTCTATTTGGATATTACTAAAAACCTGATTGTGGGAAGAATAATCATGATAGGGTAATAAAGTTTCAAAAATGAATTCTGTGTATATAGAAAATCATAAGAGATTTCTTTGGTCACATGTGGACAAACATATAAGAGACCTTTGTGTTAGTTGGTAGCATTGGTGTGGGCCTAAGAAAAATGATGCAGATTTAGTTCATTTGGATAGCATTGAAATTTGAAGACCCAAACAGTACTGCTCTTTAAAGAAAAAAATCAATTCCATGCGAATAGAATTGATCTTGAGAGAAGTGAAAATCTTGTCATTTGACTCAAAATATATGGCATTACAAAAATGATTGTCTACTTTATCATCCAAACCAAACCTCAGCTTTAAAAAACTATTTCCAAACACGTTTTCTACAATCTCAATTCTTTCATAATCAATACTACTGAAATCTAAAATCTCATAAGATCTTGGAATTTGGTATCTCAAAACAATTCTCTAGAAGCTAAATGGTTTCCTCGGTGCTCATGCTTCCATATAAATTCTGTGGCATCAAGTAAATCAGAACTGGTAGGCCTTGACCAGAAATGAGTACAAACCAAGCAGAACAGCTACCACACTAGCTCTCGCAAGTCTAATTACCGAGGGAATGCTTTCTTTATACGACTGATTGTTTTCAGTTTGGTTGATGTTAAACCTATGAATTCTGGGTGGACATTTAGGTACAGACATTCCTTTTCAGAGACTTTACTTTTCTTTCTCCATCTGTTTACTTTGCATAATCTGCCCCTTATCTTGTATTCTAATTCCTAGTCAAGAATTCAAGATCATTCTTGAAAGTGAGATCTTCATTTCCATACAGATTTGAGTGACAGACAAACAGTAAAATCAAAACGGCGTTTTATTTCACTTTAGACTACTCTGAACCAATTTGCATAGGAGAGTTTGGACCATTGATTTTCTAGTCTAGTGTTTAAGCTCCTTCAAATTTTTCCTTCAGTTGCTATACTCCTGACCTAAGACTGCTTCGTCCTTAACAAAATCATTTGGAAATTCAAAACACCCTCACTCAGATGGAAGTACTCCACAGGATTAGCACAAACAACTTGATGCAAATTTGAGGAACTTACCTCACTTTTTCTCCAGATAGCTTCACTCTTAATATGATTCATACTTAACAAAAACCCATTTCGAAATCAAAGGCGTAGTCTTAGGTAACATTTTGATGAGATGCAAGTACTTAACAGGATTCGTACAAATATGTGAAATATGACTTTATGCAAATTTGAAAAACTTACCTAATTCTCCACCAAAGCTGCTACTTTGGAAGCTTTAATAGAATTTAAGAACGGATTTGTCCCACTAGATGACTTTCTAGGGGATAGTATGATATAAAGGTTGCCACAAAAAAGGAGGCTAAGGGGCTGATCGGTTTCAGAAATGTTTTCTATTTTCATTTTTAATTATAAAAATGTCACCTATTTTCATTTTGTTTCCTGTTTTCAACAATTTATATAGGAACAGTGAACAATAATAAGTTGTTTTCAATGTCTCGTACAGAAATCTTTGAAAACTTAAAATAAAATTAAAATAAGGTGACATTTTAATTAAAAGTTAAAATAGAATTAAACAGAAAACAAATTCTTAAAACAACCACGACAGTTCAATTTTGGCAGTTGGATGGTGCGTCTGGTTGGAAAATACACTTGCATGTTTAAAAGGGTTTCTCCCCCTCTGTGATTTCCTACATTTAACTAATGATAATTACTTTTTCTTTTACCCTATGTACTACACATGGCTGTTTCAAGGTTTTTCCTATTTCATATTTGCAAAGACACTGGAAAACCTTGGATCATTCATATTATTAATAGGCCAATACGTGTTTGTTACTTTTACTTTTGTGATTGATACAATTAATTCTACATCACCCAGAAAGGTATGCAACCAGAGCAAAACTCAAAAACCAGTTGACTTCTCATAATAAAATCCAAAAGGCCGAAACAGACATGAGCAAATAAACTTAGGAAGAAGAAGGAACAATATCAGTTTAAACATGACAGCTCTTACAGTGTACCAAGACACTTACCCGACTGTGTTTTCCATCTTGATCATCACTGACAAAGCAGGACCCCAAAAAATGGATGGTTTATAGAAGGACGACAAAGGGTTAGAATCAATTACCATGCTCTCTTGGCAGGGAGAGGGTAGAATTAATATCAAACTTCTATTAAAAAATATACATCGCAATTGATATGCTTCCAGATTATATAATGCTAATGGATTAAGGGTATTCCCAAACTTCTGTAATTAGGAATATTTTAACATAGTATTTTAATACATGTAAGTATGTATATATAACAATTATAGTAATTCAAGCAGGGAGGATGTAAGGTAGGTGTTATTTGTGATGGTAAGGTGCTTCTCAAGCTTAAAGAAAAAATAACCATACGGCCATAATACCTACTATGCTTTATGGTACCCACTGAATGGTGAGCTGTAAAGAGCATACAAGAACAGTGTTATATAGATGAGTATGTTTTGTGGATGGATTAACGGACACATAAAATGAGATGAAACCAGGAACAAAAGAGAGAAGAGAATAGCAGTACATAGAAATGGTAGATTGAAAACTGTTACTAAATCAAGTATATCCCGTCATTGCCCCAATTTAGGTCCCCCGAGCTATAGATGTGACTGAGTTTTTGAGACTAAGAAGTTTCCCACAATAATTGTATGCAACATTCTTCCAAACCTACAAGAATTGTACCAAACCTTGTAACAGAGTCACAAAGGCTCTCAGTAACTGACTCTAGAGGTTATTACTTTTCAGTTATCGTTTAACACCCCTTTTTAAACCCTAATTATTATGTACCTTGAGATATCACAACATCTCACTCATAAAGAAGAGTTGACGAAATGGAAGATGACCCAGAAATTATAGGTTAAAGGATTTTACAGAAAAAAAACAATTGAAACTCTTAAAAAGAAAATAGATCTAAATGACCTTTCTGTACATTAGGTTATGACAATCCAATGGTGTGATGTTACATTATCAATGTAGAAAACCTTATCCAATTAGAAAAGGCTTCTGTGTCATATGTATAAAACTAAGTCCAACCATAAAACCTTGAAATTCTTCTTTTTGGTTCATTGACGAGTCCATTTTTTTCTAAAACATATGTATGTACCCTCTGGACACTAAAAATAGAAGCCAACCAAAAAATATGTACAAAATAGAAAACACATTCATTCAATACACCTATTGAGTAGCACGACATCAATCAACAAAAAAGGAGCTGGCTTTACTAAAACATCTATATAATGAAGCTAATAAAATGAGCTATTAGTTATACTAGTGGAACCTTTATTTGTAACTTGTCATCCAAAATTTCAATCCATATATGACATTTATGCATGTCTGAAGAACATAAATATCAGTTTACAGATTATTGATCTATAACATTTTACTGAAAAATGTTCAACAACTCCCAGTTTCCTACTGAAGTTCAAAGTATTTACTTAGTCATAGAAGCAGATAAGAACGTTAGTTGGGGTTCCAAGTGTCAAAAATAACTAACAAAAGAAAAAGACAGTATTATTCCAGAAAAGCAGAGACAGCTTACACCAGGGGGTCCAATAATAGTCCCAGTCCACGACTGCATGTATATGTCATCAGCATCATCCATTCCGTAGCTAACAGTTCCATCTCCGATTCCCTTTTCACCTCTCTCAAGCTCTTCCAATAATCTGAAATTCCTAGGAACTGCAGGGGGCAAATAATTTAAGAGTAAATTTCAAATCTAAGTTCTACTAAGTCCTTCAAAACTGTTTAAATGGAATAGTTACAAGAGAAATGCAAGAAATACACTTTTTAACACAGTTCTAAACACATTCTGTTCTATTTGTGAAAATTTATTCCACATCACAAAATTTTGAGGGTTCCATGTCTATTTCAAGAATCTCTCTCGTGATATAGTAGTTTTCAACAAATGATAACCAATGAGAGAGTGTTAGAAGGTGTGTGTAACTAGAACTCCTCATCGTTGTGATGACTGATGAAGGGAGGCGTTAATAATTGATAAATTTACAAAGGGATTTTATAAGAAATTTTAAAGGAAAAATACAATTTGAGTGAGGATAAGGCATTCTCATAAACAGAAAACAAGATACAACAAAGATATTTGAGAAGAATCTGTAATGTAGCAAAGCTGCCCATTCTCTTTGCATGTCAGTAATATAAACCCATTTCAAACAGCCACAGGGAAAAAACCAATAGAATGCCCACAATTTAAATTAGCGATACATTTAAAGAAAAAAGAGTGGGAATATGAACCATGTTGCAATGATCAAGTAGCAAACCGTAAGTCATCAGTATCATCCTAAGAGTTCATTTATCACTATTACCGAATATGACCAAGGCCACCACCATTCATATATCAGTATTAAAATATATTTACAATAACTGGCAAAACAGAACTTAGGCAGATATATGATATATTTATTATTAGAGAGGAATCATTAACAGTGTCAGATTTATCAATTTCCCCTCAACACTACCTAACAAAATAACCAGATCTTAGGCAGCTCACCACCACATAGCCTCCACCCAGTAACGAAAAATATTATTGGATGGTCACTGCGTATTGTGTATCAAACTATACAGAACTAAAGCTTGTGTCATAAACTGGCTTTGAAAGTGTACGAACCAATATAGGAAATAACAAAACACTTTTTAGGTTTTCAACAACAATTAAACTTGTCACTCACAAGCAATGCATACACGCATGTTGTGATAAACTTAAAATGACTTCAAACATAAACTAACTCCACAATACTGTGTATGACTAGGAGGATGGCATAATCAATGTACCCCCACAGCATAATTTAAATTTGTCCAGTAAGTTGATGAAACATAATTCCACCATTATATTACTATATTCATACCTTCACAAAGAGAAAAATACTTAAACAGATGGCAGCACAAGAACTTCAGCTGCGATAAGTGGCAAAAGTAAAAACCGAGAACCACAATTGAGCTACAACATCAAGGCTTTTGTGGTCTCCGAAACCCTATTGCAGCCACCTCAGCCCAATATCAAGGATAACAAATTCAAAATTTGCCAAAAAAAAAATCACAACTGCAATCGCGCAAGCACCATTTAAAACCCCGCATGGACTGCCCACAGCAACTCAATTGCCTCGTGCAGCAAGCTTTATACTAGATAGCAGACACAACATTGGCTAACGATTCCACCAATTACAGAAATCTTGAAGTAAAAATCTGCGTAACTCCCTTTCCATTTATTTCAGAATTGGTTATAGCATGGGGTGACTATTTTCCGGAGAAAAATGAAAGAAAGGAATCACCCCCTCTCCAATCACCATAACAATAAATAAAAAGTCAATTGTAATCATATACCTCCAAAATCAAAAGTCATTTATAAGTTACGGTTGTAACCAACTCATCATAACCCAACACAGGCACCCAATTCAAAACTAAAAATGGAACGCAACTAGAAACAGTGGGCTATGGCCAGAGCAAGCACAAAGTCTCGTTCCTCAATTAGGGAAGCACAAGATCACAAAAAACATGAAGAGTCCCAAAGCATTTAAGGATTGAAAAATTGAAGAACTGGAAAGGCAAATAACGATTGGTAAAAGGAATGAGTGCTCACCGACGACGCTGGATCCTTCGGAACCCATCACGATTGCGAGAAATTGAAACACTGAAAACGGGTAGGGTTTGTTTGGAGAATCGATAGAGAGAAGAAAGAAAGAAAGGTACCAAGTTTTATATATTTGGTGATGTTGCTGTTAGTTGTACTCCAATCCAACTACTGTAGAGGTTGGGAATATTTGTAAATTTAACCTAAATACATAGTTTCCATTTAGAAAACAAAAACATGTATTTTTTTTAATTTAATTTTATTAATTTTCGAATAAACATATTCGACGTCTTCATAAGTTAAAAAAAAACATGTATAATATTTAGTTAGATGAAACTAAACTTAACTTTTAAATTTTGATTATCAAATTTACTTATGAGAGAATGAGAAAAAAATAATTTCTTTTTCAAATTGTGTTGAAAGCTAAACGGTTTATAAATAAGAGTGAGTATTGTTGTAAATTTCTCTATGAATACTTTTGATACACAAAAATAAATGGAAGAAATTGTGTCAGTTCTCTATAAAGGAAAATCAACATGTACATATGACAAAAGTATTGTTTTTATGTGAAAAATGAGTGAATGGATTAATTTAAATAAGTGTTAATTAAATTTAGATCATGCTGAGTACCTTATTTATTTCATGATATATATTTATTTGAGTAGTATAACTAATAAATAAGATATGGCTTTTTGCTTTTAAGTTGGTGGGTGGAAAGTAAGAGAAGCGGAATAGATAACAAAATAAAGTGAATTTAGATAAATGAAAAGAGTACAAATACACCTTTGAAACATTCAGAAATTCAACCTAGCTAAAAAAGTGTGCAACTGTTGTATAGGGTTTTTATTTCCTCCTATCTCTTCCATTTTAATTTTGATTTCGTCCTTCCAAGCATGTTAATGTATTTTAGGCTTTTGGGATTTGAAATGATTTTGGGGATTGTTTGTGTTTAGGGTAAACATTTTGAAGGTGTGTTTAAACTTCAAGTCTTTGGTCATGAGAAATAAGTTTTTATGTTGAAAGATGTTATTTTTTGTCTCGACTTTTAAACAATGTAGGACTATTGAATGTTGAAATAAATCTCTCAGTTCATAGTCAAGGGAGGTTTTGAGACGAAAGTCAAATCTATTAAGATAATATCATTGAGATCAATCATCATATTTGTGTTTGTTTTTGCAGGATGGAAAACAGACTACAAAGACTCCTTAAAACACTCATCTCTTCACTCAACCTTTAGGCCTAGATATCTCTAAGTTCGGATATAACTTATTTATATTAGGTTTATGGGCCCTTAGCTAGCTAGGTTTGGACTATATAGATAATTATCATAATTAATCAGCTTAATGATCTGCTAATAAAAGTGATCATAGCAAAAGAGAACATGACAACCAACATAGAAAAATAAAGGGTAAGCTAATGGCAATTTTTAACATCCACAATGCTTATAATTGTATTATGAGAAAGCTACTAACATTTATATCAATCATGCATTCATAAAAACAAAGATCATATTATAAAGGATTACAAATATACTAATTCTAGATTCAAATTCGAATTTATGCATTGAATCAAACACTAGAAGTCATGTACCTACCATAAGATCATGAAAGAAATGCCATAATTGGTTGTTAGTTTCCCACTAAGGGTGTAAATTTATTCGTTCAAGAAAATAGTTTCTTCAGGGATTTGGTTTGATAAAATAGTAATCTATAATCTATTCAAGTTTGTTACAAAACAATGATAAATGTTTGAAAATAAGTTTGCATAAAAATAAAGATAAGTGATGTTGATTAAGATGTTTGGCTTGAACTTGGCTTCTCTCACTTAACTACACCACCCTTGATTCTCTACAAGTTTTTATAGTCTCCTCTTTAAGCTAGGTTGGGCCAAAGCATGAAGATGATGGGTATGGTGTTGAGTGGTGCGCGAAAGTAAGGCGATGAAGGGGAAAAGCTCTCATTTTGTGGTGGGATGGAGATGGTTGATGTTTCTCTTTGAGAGTTTGGGTTAACTCTAACGAAGGGTGGCTAGAGGGAACACTTGGGATGCTCTAGCCTTGACTTAGAGACTAGTTAAAAAAGGTTAAATATTTTGGCAACATTTCATTGCAAATCTCAAACTGGTTTTACAAGGAGGGAAACACCTATATTTATAAAAGAAGGTGTCTCCAAAGTAGACACAAACATTAAAAATGCTTCCATGGCTCCAAACTATAAAAAAAAACTTATCTTAGTGAAGGAGAGGAGGACTTTTGGCCACTAACTTTCAGGAAAAAACTCTCTACTAACTTTCAGGAAAAACCACTACTCTTGCAAAAGTTCCCCACTGGAATCATGACACATGGTCACTTATCCTAATGTGGGGCGCCCTTCATCATGCCTTGTCCACCAAGTTATGTTAAAAACTTAAACTAACCAAGATTACTTAAGTTAGGCTCAAATTGGATGTTGACCCAATTTGACCAAAGCTCTATACTACTTGGCCCTTAATACGAGGCCTAAAAGGAAATTTGACATTACTTTATCCTTAATAGAAGGTCTAGATATTCCCAATCTACTATAAGTGCTCCATGATGGCCCAAGGGAGAAAAGCTTGGCTTCACCTTGCATACATAACTCTAACTCTTCATGAAAGTGCTTAGTCCATGCTAGGAGGTATGTCATCATCCTCTCCCTCTTCAAAAGGATTTGCCCTCAAATCTTCAATTCTTTGTTTCCTCTTGGAGATGTTTGGTTTTCTTTCCCTGGGGTCAAATACCCTTATACAAAAAACAAGAGACAAGGTAAGTGTTATTAGAATAATTATCCAAAGCATGTAGCTCCCAAGGATCATACACTTGTGATCAAATGAATGATCAAGGCATTGAAGTTGGGGAGCATTTCTTTTTAAGATCTTGTTTGCCTTGTTGTGTTGAATCCACGTGCTTTTAGAGTGACTTCCCTTTCCAACATAATATCTTATTTGGTCTTGTTTTTCCATTCTAGAAGAAGGTGGAAAGAAGACTTCTTTGGAATCTTCACACAAACCTTTAGCCCTAAACATAAGTATTCTTTTGTCAGGGAAATCATTGGACTTGTGTGTGTCACCTTAACACTTTGAACATTTTGAACATTTGATTTCACTTTTATAAGTGTCATCATTTTTCTTTTTACTTCCTTTTTCTATATTATTTCTCATTTTCACTTGATCCTCTACCACTTGAGATGGTGTTAGAGGGTGAAACACAAACTTTTTATCCTTGTGGGTGAAGGTTATCTCATTAGTATGACCATGGTGTATGATTTTATTTAAAAAAAAAAGCCAAGGCTTTCCCATTAAGATGTGACAAGCTACCATAGGTACTATGTCACATAACACATTATCCTCATAATTCCTTATGGAAAACTTAAGTTGATTAACAACTATGTCCTTATCATTATTAATTCATTGGTGTTTCAACCAACCTAGTGCTAACTTTTCAACCAACCTAGTGCTACAACAATTGCAACACAAACCACTATTCACAATAAGAGAACATGTATTTTCTAAAACTTTACATCTTGTGTGAAAGATGTTCTCTTTTTGGGTTAGTGCTTGGGAACTAGGTTGTTTGTGGAAAGTTCTTTTTATCATAAGATGATCCCCAATACAAGGAAAGGCATCCTCACCCTTATGTGTGTTTTTCTCCTCACCCTTAATATCACTTTCTTCATCTTGGCTACTATACACATCAATACCCCTTAAGATCATGATCCTTTTAGTGGGGCATTGTGATGAAATGAGACCTCTACCAAGACATTTGAAACACATAATGTCTTTAGTGAGTGTGTGATGATGTTCCCTCCCATAGTGTCTCTTTTTCTTTCTATAGGATCTTAGGGGGTTCTTCTTCTACCTAATTCTCGACCCTCATCATATAGAATTTCATCTTTTGCCTATACTTTTCCACACTCATGTATTTTTGTTGGAGCCTTTGGAGTTTATCCATAAGTTCCATGTGGTAGTAGGAAGGTATGTGTCTTCTTCTTAGGGCACTTTTCAAGTCATTCCAATATTGGATTTGAGGGGAATTGAAAAGTCTTCTTTATCTCACTAGGTAAGTTCATTAATACATAGCCTTCCCTTAGAAGCTTAGGATGGCTACGACAACTTTCTTATCCTCTATGATTTGATGGCACTCAAAAGTTATTCTACTTTCATCACCCAATCTAGGTATGCCATAACATCTTCTTTCCCATGGAAATGAGAAAGGTCTACCATAGTCTCTCTTGGTGGTTGTTCATGTTATCTCTTATACAACCAAGGCACGCCTGAGTTTGACTCGACCACGAAGCCATTTCTAGACAGCCCAAGCGCAATTAACAACCCATTAGTACTGTAGAGTGTAACATCCCGTCAGGATATTACTAATTTAAATAAATAAAACAATTAAAATCATAAAGTTGTCGCATTTATGAATAAACTTCATTTCCCAAAAATGCGGGAAATTTAAACTTTCATAAATATATATAATAGAAACAAAGTTCAAGAATACCAAATTGTAATAATCCAAAATAAACGTCTCAAATGAGATTACATTTTACTTCCAAAAGTAGAAATTACAAATAATATAAAACACCCCGGATATCCCCTTTCTGTAGCTAAGCGTCACCGGTTCCACCTGCATCAACATCCTCTGCTCACGTGTACCGCGTACACGATCATCGCCAAACACAAGCAGATAGGGTGAGCTTATAAAATCAACATATCTCATAACAATAATTAAATAGCCAATCATATATCTATAATTTCTACAATTAACCACTATATCATCTCTTTCTCAACTCTCTAACGTTTGGCCACAACCAGACCATTCATGTTCTACCTCTTCTAGTGATTACCCCAAGATAATTTGCTGCCAAACCTATCGGCCACAACCGACAGAGCACGTGCGGGAACCAATGCCACGAATCATACACCGTAACGCCAGGTGGAGTTCCCAATTACGAACATAGTCCGTAATGTCCCTAGACTACCAAACTCGTCAGCCAACAACTAAGGATGGCAATCTATCTGGACCCATTCGTACTGGCCACAACCAGCACACTCACACCGGCAACACTCGCCAACCCGAGCTCAACTCAAGGGTTCCTCGTGTTCATCCGCCATCCCGAGTTCAACTTGAGAGATGTCATTCTGAGCTCAACTCGAGGAATGTACGTGCTTAACCCCTATCCCGAGCTCAACTCAAGGGATATGTTCCGAGCTCAACTCAAGGAACCCAGCAATCTTACCTTTGAGACATCACCAAAAGCCTTGTAGATCACCCTACGAAGTCCAATCACTTAGGACTTACAGCAACCAAATCGCCTAGTGGGGGTCACGTATCGCTAGGCGCTATCCACTCCCAGACCGCCTGGCGGGGGACATGTACCGTCAGGTGCCAAGCGCCTCAGAATTCAAATTCATTAACTACAGCCCGACGGAACAACCCATACCGCCAGGCGGACGTGGTCCAAGAGACCACTGATTTCGTCGCCATCGCCTGGCGGGATACTCCCTTCCGCCAAGCGCCACCAATTCCAGAACCCCACTGTTTCCTTGCTATCGCCTGGCGAGTGCGATCCCACCGCCAGGCGCCACACCAGTAATATACTCTTACTGGTTTTCGTGACTTTTATTCAAGTTCCCCACAATGGTCTCACGTAATCATGTTTTCAGATAGTTGAACCCCCTTCACTTCATGTATATACCTTTAAACTAGTTTATCGAATTAGTCATGCATAAGTTCAACTATTCCAATAATCAATGTGTCCCTGTAAACTCCTACCTCTATAAGCTCTATTATTTACTCCACTTAGCTGTCCCGATTTCCATCACTTTATGCATCCTTTAACAACCTCCCTACCTTAGATTTACACACTTCCTACAAATTGGCAATTCCGACGATTCTTATAATCTTACTTGACCCTAGTCATCGTCTAGGACCACTAACACCATAATGGTCTGGACCACTGGTTCCACACTCACGCTAAGATCCTCACTCAACTATACCAGAATTTTCTTTCCCTCCCCAACTATAGTAGTCATTGTATGAACCACTCCTCTTGGCCTTTTTTTTCTTTTGCAATTGAGTTTCAACTTTGATGGCCAAATGTAAAACTTTGTCAAGAGAGGAGTACTCATATAACTCTACTAAATCTTGTATGTCCCTCCTTAACCCACTCACAAATCTAGCTACCTTTTCCTCTTCACTTTCAAATTGGAGTCCTACTTTTAGAAGCATGGACTCCATTAACTTGTAATATTCATCTACACACATGGACCCTTGTTGAAGCCTTTGGAGCTTCAAAAGAGTCTCCCTCCTATAATAGGAAGGAACAAATCTAGCGCGCATCAAATTTTTAAGGTCCTTCCAAGAAGTCGGAGTGACTCTTGATTAATATTGTCCATACATAATTGATGCCACCAAGTTATGGCATAATCCTCAAACTCTAAGACTACCAAACCTACTTGCTT
>Ga0209589_1003759_pt1 | contig 26479 bp, 24 predicted proteins | sample CowpeawhiteBW_FD_187525 | JGI IMG/M metagenome (GOLD analysis project Ga0209589, IMG submission 187525) | Root nodule microbial communities of legume samples collected from California USA - Cow pea white BW (SPAdes) (version 2) | ecosystem: Host-associated > Plants > Roots > Nodule | place: USA...
GGGTGGTGGGCTAAATAAGTTTTCTAATGATGGAAACTTTATGCAAGATTTCGTTAACAAGTGCAAATCAATTGGCAGCCAAGGCTATACAACTTCGTTTGAAGGGAAAACATGAAGAAGCTGAAAAACTGATGAGAATGCAAAACAAGGAGTATAGCGTTTCCACTCAGGCTTATGATGAGCATGATTTTGAGGATGGTCCGAGCAGAAAGAGTAGAAAGAAGAACGTGGGTGATGATAGTAAGACCCAAAAAAAGACTAATCGGTTCTTGGCTCAGCAAGAACGCTGCCTCTTTTGTTTAGAAAATCCAAATCGTCCTATGCATCTTGTTGTTTCAATCGCAAATTTCACATATCTTATGTTGCCACAGTGGCAGCCCGTGGTTCCTGGTCATTGCTGCATCTTGCCAATTCAGGTGACTTTTTAGTTTCTGCTAATGTCGATTTGAAACCTCATTATCTTATTTTTATGGAATTTTAACCTTATTACTTTGTCTTTTCCTTTTATGTGACAGCATGAATCTGCTACGAGAACCGTACACGAAAATGTGTGGACAGAAATTAAAAATTTTAAAAAGTGCCTAGTTATGATGTTCGCGAAGCAAGGGAAGGAGGTAGTGTTTATTGAGACGGTGATGGGATTGGCCCAGCAACGAAGGCATTGTATGGTTGAGTGCATCCCTTTACCCCAAGATATTGCCAAAGAGGCTCCTTTGTACTTTAAAAAGGTGAGTAGCAAAACATTATTTTCTTGTGTAGACCTGATTATTTATTTGTTTTTAAGCTTCTAGTACCTACATTTTAAAAATTTAAACACTTCAATTTGGGTTTATGACAGGCTATTGATGAAGCTGAAGATGAGTGGAGTCAGCACAATGCCAAGAAACTGATTGATACAAGTGAGAAGGGATTGCATAATTCAATTCCAATGCACTTCCCATATTTTCACGTTGAATTTGGTGTAAAGAAGGGTTTTGTTCATGTTATCGACGACGAGAAAGAATTTAACAGCAGGCTTGGGTTGAGTGTGGTAAGAGGCATGCTACACTTGACAGAGGAGGACATGTGTAGGCGACGACGCTACAAGGCTATGGAGGTACAAAAGCAAGAAGTTGCAAGTTTTTTCAAAGAGTGGAAACATTTTGATTGGACAAAACAGCTTCAAGACCGTTTCTAATCAACATTGTTTATTCGTTCTTGTTTTGTTCCTTTTCTTTATATAACTATATTCTCATAAACAATTTTTTATGTTTGATTCAGGGTAGTTCTAATATGTATCAGAAAATATCATTAATACTAAACACAATTTAACCTTTTTAAATTTTTTTCATCTTTATCAATGATGGATTAGAACTTGTTCTGATCTCTCAACGTCTCGATCTCAAGAATTATACCACCTAAAATAGTCCGATGCAAGTGACATTCTATCCGATCCGAAGAACATATTCTAATTCATTAATGGCATTATAAAATATATTAAATATACATTAAAACAAATATTAAATATGCATCATAGGCGGACAACATATATTTCTGAAGAAAAAGTAAATTTTAGACGTCATGAAATTTAACAAAAAAAAGAAAACTTATTTACAGTACAACACAGATACCTTTTACTATTAATTAAGTTTAGTATAATGGTCCGTTTTGTAATTAAATAAGAACGGCTCTATCACTACAAGATAATTAACTTTTAGCGTCAATTATTTATTGACAGTTATATTATTTTTTTTTAAAATTATATAACGCTTCTAGTCGGCTTAAAATCATCCCTATATTCTAAACTGAACTTTAAAATTATTATTATTTATAATTGTTCTGGTGTGCAAATTCATATACAATTCGCTACCAGACAAATTTCTAGATTTTCTCACTCTCTTTTTCTCTCTTCACTCACGTTTCCTTCGTCATCTCTTTCTGTCTCTTTATACCCCTTCTAATAACTTCCAATCCCGACTGATAAGGAACTGTCTATCTTTTGGCGTTTATTTAGGGAACTACCCAAGTAACCGTCTGTGCATTTCGCATAATCTCTGGATTCGAGCCTAGATTTGGGGAACTACTTCTTGTCTTTCAGGACCACGACATAGTGGGCCTGTTGGGCCTAAAACTCTACTCTAACCCATGACTGAGAGAGAGAGAGATATCCAACTTCGTCCTTCGAGCTAATGATTACACCCAAAGCTAGGTCGGAGTCCGAGCTAATCCTATCCTAGTACACAACGAAACTAGGTCAGAGTCCGAGCTAGTCCTATCCCAGTACACAGCAGAGCTAGGTCGGAGTCCGAACTAGTCCTATTCCAGTACACAGCCCTCCGACCCTTCGTCGAGCTTGCTAGGCTAAGGGTCGCATCCTGTACTTTGATTAGACATCCCTGACAGTATTTATTACCCTGTACCTAACCGCTACACGTGTCAATCATCGACTAGATGGGGTTTTTAAATCTTGTGGTCCTCCTTAAATCCAAAAAGTAACCGTTTCAAACCTTTTATCTTCTAACATATTCATTTCTCGTGCCAAAAACCTCTTCAAGCGGGATTTTGTTCTTCTAACCAGTCTTTGCGCATTTTCTGTCTTCTTCCAGGTATTCCTTTGTTTCTCTCTTCTCTTCTGTTCATCAGTATAGTTTGCATTGCCTTTATCTTTGATTTATTCTGGGATTGCATTTGATAAGCAAAAAACCTTGCAAGTTGTGGCACATCTCCCGTATTTTCCTTAGTGATTTGGCTAGGGTTTCTGTTTTCATAGTCCTCACCCAAAGAAATGGAGTTGAGTTTGCTTCCCCCAAATTCACTGCCTTGTTTGTTTCAGTTTTGGCCTGTTTTTCCTGTTTCAGATTTGGCCTTCCGCTTTTCTCCTCGCATTTGTTTTCTGGGCGAAAGTTTTTAAGGGTTTTAGGTTTTGAGATGACTTCTTATGATTCACAATATCCCTGGGCTTCTTTGAGTTTGAAGAGGGAATGTACTAATTTATGTACAACCAAAAGGATTAAGGCCTTTAGGGATGGGCAAGCATTGTGTAAAGATGACGAGAAGGATGTGATTGAAGGGATTTGTGAACTGGATGAACCTGTATGTAGAGATGGCACCCTTCCGCCTGTCCAAAGATTCACCTTTGTTTATGCTACCCTTTTCGAGAGGCTTGGATTCCGATTACCCTTTAGCGAGTTTGAAAAGGATTTGCTAACTATGTTAAATGTCGCTCCTGCACAACTACACCCGAACAGCTGGGGCTTTGTCCGAGCTTTCCAAATTTTGTGTGCTGGCTTAGATATCAACCCTACCATTCCTATGTTCCTCTATTTTTTTTAGTTAAAACAGAGCTCTCCTAAACAATTTTGGACTTCCTTGAATAGCGTCAGTGGTCATGGTCTCTTCACCCTGTTTCAATCCTCGTACAAAGGTGGTAAGGGTGCTTTTCTGAAAATTCTTACTCTTGAGCATAATACTGCCTTACTGGAGGGGTTTCCCTTGTACTGGACTAGGCTTCCTACTCCACAAGGTGTTCGCCAAATGGAGGAACTAACACTGACTGAGAGGGAGGGTTGTGCTAGATTAGAGGGTTTAGAGGTCATCTTTGATATTCGTAAAATACTAGACCTTGAGTATCGCAAAGTAGACCCAAAGTTATTCATCGGTATACGCCCAACCATGCACTCTAAATTTCAAATTGTCTTTTTATGTTTAACACTGATCTTTACCTTGTCTGATTTTATCAGAACGCCAGATGCCCTATCACAAAGGGAATTGCTTCGCAGAATCAAACAACAAGAATCAAACAAGGTCGGGGCGAGCTCGAGGACAAAGGATTCCTCCTTGAAAGCCATAGCTTTAGAGAGCGAACAAGAAACCACACAGAGTGACCCTAAGTCTAAAAGAAAGAGAACCGATCCTCTGATCTCGGAGACTTCGGATTCCACGGATAACATCCCGCTTAGTGCTTTAAGCTTTAAAAAGAGTTTTTGGGATGAGAAATTTACTCACCTGGCATATGGTCGAGCTAACAATTATTTTCCGATTGATGATAAATTGCTTTCAGGTCGTCAGCTTTCTTCGGTCCAAGAAGGACTTCTTCGTAGCATCCATCAAGTTGAAGCCTCTTCGTTGTTCCTCGTAGGTCGTCTTGAGGCATCTGAGCGGAAAGAATCGAAAGCTGTATCTGATTTAGTTGCTGCCAACAAAGAGATCGAGCAACTCCGAGTTGACTTGGTGAACTTTGCGAAGGTAAAGAAAGCTCTTGAAGACAAGGAGACTGAGCTGTCCACTTTAAAAGTTGAAATGGATGAGTTGAAACCAAAGGCTGAAGGTTTATCTGCTCGGTGCCAAGCGTTAGAGGGCGAAAAAGAAGAACTTACTGATCAGTTATGCTCGACCTTGAAGGAAGGGTTCCAACTCGCTCTAGATCAAGTGAAGATACTCCATCCTGATATTGACATATCTTCAGCTGATATCACTAAAGAAATAGTGGATGGCCAACTGATTGAACTTAGTTAGATTTTTGGGGAGTTTTAGCCTCCTTCGTTGTAGGATTTCTTATTTGACCTTTTGTGTATGGATGATGTATACTTTCGATCACGTTGTTATTTTCTTATGTTTTGAAAACCTCCAGTGTGATCCTCATTTAGAGATAATAATTTTCGTGGTATGTCACAACTAAAAAACTTAAGATTTCCACATTAAGACTCGAACTTCATAGTAAGATTGAATCGCGTAAGTCCTCATCGTGTAGTGACATAAACTTAGCTCGTAGCCAAGTCGGATCAAGTAAGTCCTCAGCGTGCTAAGGTTTTACATCTACCTCACAACTAGGTCGGACCGAGTTAGCCCTCAGCGTGCTGAGGTTTTATATCTAGCTCGTAGCTAGGTCGGACTGAGTTAGCCCTCAGCGTGCTGAGGTTTTATATCTAGCTCGTAGCTAGGTCGAACCGAGTTAGCCCTTAGCATGCTGAGGTTTTATATCTAGCTTGTAGCTAGGTCGGACCGAGTTAGCCCTCAGCGTGCTGAGGTTTTATATCTAACTCGTAGCTAGGTCAGATCGAATTTAGAAAAAACAAAAAGGAAAAAGTTTATACAAAATTTTAACACCCACCTCGTTAAAAAACCCTCTGATGAGGTAGGGAAAAAGAGTGTGGGGTTCTTATTTGAAAAAAAGAATCTGACGATTTACAAGACGAAATTGAAAAAATAAGAAATGCTAACTAACTAAAATAGAAGCGCAGGTTCGCAGTGTTCCATGTCCTAGGTATGGTGGTTCCATCCAACTTTTCTACTATGTATGCTCCCCCAGGTAGGACTTCTTTGACTCGAAAAGGTCCGATCCACTTAGGTGACAGCTTGTGTTCGACCTCAGTCAGGTGTGCTCTTCTCAAGACTAAATCATTAACTTTGAAGTCCCGAGGAATTACCTTGGTTCGATATCTCCGCTCTACACGCTATTTCGTAGCTTCTCCGGTAATCCTTGCTAGCTCTCGGACTTCTTCTAAGGTGTCCAAATTGGCCCGGTCTCCTTGTTCATTTGACTCTAATGTCAGTTCTCTTCTGTTTTCTGCTGGGTTCCCGATCTCAATTGGCAGCAGTGCATCTGTTCCATATACCAGGCTAAACGGGGTCTCGTGGGTAGTTGATTACGGTGATCTCCTTGGGCCAAGGTGATCTACTTGCCAATACCCTTCTCTTAAGAGCTTTGAGTATCACCTTGTTGGCCGCCTCAGCCTGCCCATTAGTCTGTGGATGCTCTATGGAAGAAAAACATTGGGTTATCGCTAGCTGCTGGCATGTGCGTCGTACTTGAGAGCTAGAGAATTGAGTTCCGTTGTCGGATATGAGACGACGAGGTACACCAAATCGACATACGATGTTCTTCCATATAAATTTTTCCACTCTAGGTGCCGCTATGGTGGCCACCGGTTCTGCCTCTATCCATTTCGTCAAGTATTCTACTACTACAATGAGGTATTTTAGTTGACATTTCGCTAGTGGGAAGGGTCCAAGGATATCTATCCCCCATGTATGGAAAGGCCAGGGAGCATGTATGGAATGTAGTACTTCCGGAGGAGCTCGATGGACATCTCCCTATCTTTGGCATGGATCACAATGCTTGACGTGTTCTATGCAATCTCTCTTCATAGTGGCCAAAAGTAACCGGCTCTTAGGATTCTCAGCAATAAGGCTCGCCCTCCAATATGGCTGTCGTAAATCCCTTCATGTAGCTCCGACATGATCCTTCGAGATTCTGCATTCTCCACACATGTTAATATTGGCCTTTGAACCCAAAACGAAAAAGATGTCCATCCACGAGGGTGTAACGAGATGAACTTCTCTTCACGCGTTGAGCTTCATTTGAGTTAACAAGCAGGGTTCCATCAGCTGTGTAGGATCTGATAGGATTTATCCATGATTCGGACTGAGAAGCTCTGTCTAGACTCATTACTCTGATTTCACTGGATGAATCTACTCTAGGCGAGGTTAGTGTTTCCTTAATCACCGACCTGTGCTGGCCAAGTTTAGTGAAACTGGCGAGTTTGGACAATAGGTCTGCTATGCTATTGTCTTGGCGGGGAACGTGATCCAGACGAAACGTCTCAAAAGCCTTTGCTAACAATTTTACGTAGTCCAAGTACTTGGCTAATTGTGGATCTTTTGTCGAGAATTCTCTGTTAAATTGACCTGTGACTAATAGTGAGTCACTTCGAGCTGATAACCTTTTCGCTCCGATCTCCTTGGCTAACAACATGCCCGCGATTATAGCTTCATATTCGGCCTGGTTATTATTGGCTTTGAAGGAGAACCTCAGGGACTGTTCAATCAGGACTCCACCTGGTCCCTCGAGGACGACTCCAGCCCGCTTCCCTTTTGATTAGATGCATCGTCTACGGATAGGATCCACTCGGACGAGGTTGAGTTGATGGGAACTTCATCCGAGTTTGATGGTGTAGGTAAAGTGAGTTCAGCCAGGAAATCAACCAACGCTTGAGCTTTGATCGGTCCTCGCAGCTCGTAGGTTATGTCGTATTTCACCAGCTCTATGACCCACTTCACTAAACGCCCCGTCATGTCTGGCCGCTTGAGAATTTGTTTTACGGGAAGGTCGATTTTTATTTGAATGCTAAAACTCTGGAAATAATGCCTAAGTTTCCTGGCGGAAATGACGATAGCTAGGGCTACCTTCTCTAGGGTTGGGTACCGTTTTTCCGCGCCATGCAGCAATCGGCTAACGAAATAGACTGGGCATTGTTTATCTTCTCGGTCTTGTACTAATACGGAACTTATGGCATGTTCAATTACTGTAATATATAATTGCAAAGGACGCCCCTTCTCTAGTCGATTGAGCACTGGTGGTTGGCTTAGATATTCCTTGAGTCGAAGGAAAGAATCTTCACATTCTGGTGTCCACTGAAACTTTTCATTTTTCTTTAGGCACTGAAAATAGGGGTGACCCTTGTCTCCGCTCCGAGCAAGGAACCTGGACAAGGCAGCCATCCTTCCTGTTAATCGTTGGACTTCTTTCATGCAACTCGGACTCTTCATGTTAATGATTGCTTGGCATTTATCCGGGTTAGCTTCAATACCTCGTTCTGTCAACATAAAACCTAAGAACTTTCCTGCCTTAACTCCAAACACACATTTTTCTGGGTTTAGCTTCAATTGGTACCTGTTAATGGTGTCAAAGAGTTCTTGTATGTCAAGGGCATGAACCTCGTTTCCCGTGGAGGTAACCACCATGTCATCTACGTAGGATTCTACATTCCGACCTAGTAGGGGTTGGAGTATCCTATCCATCATCCTCTGATAGGTCGCCCCAGCGTTTTTAAGGCCAAAGGGCATCACTCGGTAACAAAAATTGGCCTTCACTCCCATAAAGGCGATTTTGTCTTCATTTGCTGGATGCATGCAGATTTGATTATACCCTGAGTATGCATCCATGAAGCTCAGCAGACCGTAGCCGGAAACACGATCTACTAGAACATCTATGTTCGGCAAGGGGTAAGAGTCTTTGGGGCATGCCAGGTTTAGGTTGGTGAAATCGACACACATCCTCCACTTTCCATTTGCTTTCTTTACCATGACCACATTGGCGAGCCATTCCGGATACTGTATTTCCCTAATGTGTCCGGCTTCCATCAATTTTTTTATTTCCTTCGTCGCGACTTTACCTTTTTCATCATTGAGCCTCCTACGTCTTTGAACTTGCGGCTTTATCTGTGGGTTAATATTCAAACGATGACAAAGTATGTCTGGATCAATCCCAGGCATATCTCGGGCTGACCATGCGAATGAGGACATATTCGCCTGCAGGACTTGTCGTATCGCTGTCTCCGTGGTCTGATCGAGGTCGGCTCCGATTCTTATTTTCTTTCCCGGGAGTATTTCCATTTCTTTGAGCTCACCAATGGGTTGTGGGCCTTGATCGATTGGTGGTCATGGATCGAGTTCGGAATCTGACCGATCTACTAAGCTAGGGATCTGAGTTAGACTGTAGGTATCCCGTCGAGTTCACAGACTTGCTAGCTGCCCTATCAGGGGAAAACAATCCTCTGTATCGTGACCGTGAGTCCTGTGAAATTCACACCAGGCTGAGGTTTCTTTTCCGAGGAGTCGACCAGTCTCCAATGGGAAGCGCAAATATTTGCTTACTCCTTCATCTTGCAAGATTCGAGTTTTGGATTCAAAAAAATGAGGACACAAAGGTTTTGTGCCCCTTTTATCTGAATTGTGACGCGGACTGTAGGGAGCAAACTTGCGACTAGCTTTTTTGTATGGGGAGGAGGTTTCCATAATTTGACGTCGGACATCCCTACTTTTGTGCTCGGGTTGAGGTCGTCTCTCCTCTAATCTCTTCCTCTGCATGGCTTCTTCTGTCTCGATGTAAATGGCTGCCCTGCTCCTTATTTCCGCTAAAGTTACGACGGGTGTTCGAATAAGAGATTCGCTAAAAGAATTAGCTCGCAAACCCTTCACGAACGCTCCGACTAACATCTCCTCGCTAGGGTTTGTGAGTCCCATACTGACATCACAAAACCTGTTGAGAAATTGTTTCAAAGTCTCCTCCTGACGTTGCTTGATATCGAACATGTTTGCTATCTGTAACTGCTTAGGCGATTTACTGCGAATCTCTCCATAAATAGGCGAGCAAAAACGTTGAAAGAAGTGATGGTGGCGTGGGGTATTTTGCCAAACCATTTTAACACTGTGCTTGACAAAGTGCCTACAAACATTTTGCACTGTACCACGTCGCTTCCTCCTGATATTAGCATTTGTGCTCGAAAGGCCTTTAAATGTGCCTCTAGGTCGCCTTCACCAGTAAAGGGTGGCATTTTTGGGATGATGAAATGGGGCAGAATGGTTTCCTCCACGATCGCTCTAGCCAATGGATGGTTTTCGTCTTGCTCGGCATCTCGGAAATGGCTGCATTCTCTCATCCAAGCCCGCAATTCGTCATTACTCTTTCTCAACTGTTCTTGCTGACGTATAGATTCCTCTAATCGTTGCCTGACTTCTTCTGATTCTTTTTGTAACCTCTAATGTTCAACTTGCATCTCTAACCGTCTCCGCTCATGGTCAGCTAGCCATTGAGCTCGTTCCCTTTCTGCTTCTTTTCAAACAATTTCGTTCTCTTGTCTCAAGGTTTCAATTTGCCACATGACCTGTTCCAACGTGGCCTGATCATTGTTGTTGCTTTCCGTTGTCGTTATCGCCATTGTTACTTGCTTTCGCTTTGTTATTGTTTTGTGGTGCCGGTTTCAAGTTTTACCGGGTCCCACGGTGGGCGCCAATGTTTCGGTGTGCAAATTCAGATACAATTCGCTACCAGACAAATTTCTAGTTCTTCTCACTCTCTTTTTCTCTCTTCACTCACGTTTCCTTCGTCATCTCTTTCTGTCTCTTTATACCCCTTCTAATAACTTCCAATCCCGACTGATAAGGAACTGCCTATCTTTTGGCGTTTATTCAGGGAACTATCCAAGTAACCGTATGTGCATTTCGCATAGTCTCTGGATTCGAGCCTAGATTTGGGGAACTACTTCCTGTCTTTCAGGACCACGACATAGTGGGCCTGTTGGGCCTAAAACTCTACTCTAACCCATGACTGAGAGAGAGAGAGATATCCAACTTCGTCCTTCGAGCTAATGATTACACCCAGAGCTAGGTCGGAGTCCGAGCTAGTCCTATCCTAGTACACAACGGAGCTAGGTCGGAGTTCGAGCTAGTCCTATCCTAGTACACAGCAGAGCTAGGTCGGAGTCCGAACTAGTCCTATTCCAGTACAATAATAAACCGTATAGTATGTCTAGATAATTTTTTCACACGTAGAATGTTTTACAAAGCTTATTCACTTCTTCTCTTTTGCTGAGAAGTATCTTCCAAGTTATTCTCTCTTCCAATGGAAGCCATTCTTGTAAGATGCCTTCTTCTCTCGTAATTTTTTTTAAAGTGTTTTTTTCATTTACGTTTCTTCTAATACATCATTTTTCGATTCAAATTTGTTATTTTTTGAAGTTTCAATTTCCTATAAACCCTAATTTCAATTACTGATCGGGAAAATGTTCATAAAATCTGCAGGCGATGAATATTAGAGCCACCGTGGATGCTTGAGCTGGCTTCGATATTGTAATTATAGCACGCACCTTCAACAATATAAAAAACCTCGTACATTTCAAGGGTGTGTTCCTTTGGGGGGTAAATATGGAAGAGAGTGTGAAGATGAATTTATGTTGATTTAGATAGATGAATTTGTGTGTTTTTTTGAGTGGATTTAGAAGGTAAAATGAGTCCATTTGGATAAGTTTGACGAAAATTAGTAAAAGATTTGATTGATGTGATATATAAAATAAATTGTAAGATAGATAGAATTAGGAAGTTACCAAAATACACTTGATGGAAAAAGAGAATGATTTTATAATTTGATGTTATAAAAATAATTATAATTAATTAATACAAATAAAAAAATATTAAAATTATATGAAATTTTAAAATAAAAAAAAAATTATGAATGCAAAAAGAAATTATACAATTTTTTTTTTAAATTATACAATCAAATTATAAACAAAAGTTATACAAATAAAGTTTAAAACAAGTTAAAAAAAAACATAAACACACGACACCGGTGTCGTAACCGGTGTCAAACCCCTTTATGCCAAGGCACCAGTTACTTAACCGGTGGCATACACACACTTGCACCGCACGAGTTAGCTAATCGGTGCACATATCCTATGCATTACAGGACTTCATCCCCACCACACGCCACCACCTCCTTCATCTAAGTCCCCCACCACCTCCTTCCCCTAAGTCGGCCACCACAGCCCACCACCTCCATCCTCTTCCTCCCCCACCACACCCAAGTACCTCATGTTCTTCTCCACCACGACATGGCATAAATTTTGCACGAGATACGAGAAAAGAGAAGGATATTTTCGTAATCTGTCGTATATAATACGAGTATCACTCCACTTTTGCAGGAATGAATTAAATTATCCATCTCTCATATCTGTTTTCTCATTTCACTTGAAATCACACCAAAAGAACGCATTGAACCAACGAAATCCACGCTTCCAAATCCCTTCACAAATTGCTATCCCATCAAAGAAACACTGCTTAAGTCTTTTTGTTTATTATTGCTCGTGTATTGTAATATTACTAAATTTACCATTTTTGGGTTATTCCGAAGTATGATTTATAATGATTTGTAATATTACCAAATTCGCAATTTTTTGTTATCCTGGGTATGATTTATGATTTATAATCAAGATGATGGTACGGAACTGGAACTGTACAGCAACAAAAATAATAACAAAATAGCAGAAAAAAAAATTGTCGACCAAATAGTTTTCTTTTATTTTTTCAAATTAGAGATTAAACATTGCCTTTAGTATGACATTGATTAACACTTGGTATTAAACTGCCCATCCAATGTTGGAGTAGATAATCTACCTATCTTAGGACCGGCCCAGTAAAGGAGCATTGTCATCATATTAATATGAATAGGACTAATTTTTAGTTATTGTATTTATGTTCTATAATGGTACATATTAATACTATCAATTATTTTAATATATTATTAGTTTGAATATTCAAATATAATATTTTCTTAAATGAGATAATACATTGATAATTTGTTAGTCACTATCATGTTTATTTTAAAATTAACTTGAGTAAAAAATATTTTAATCTTGAAAAATTCAAATTACTATTCTCGTAATATATTCAGCATTTTCATCACAAGTTTAGTTTATATAAAACTAAATTGTCATTATACTACTTTTCTATATTTTTATTAAATTATTCGTATAAAAGAAGGATGTTAGTAACCACACAAAAAATAACAACAATTTTGTCTATATCTATCAATATGTATATAATATATTAATTAATTATACCACAAAATTTTCATCTATCTCTATTAATTTTTTACTCTGATTTATTTAAATTAAATAACGTCACTTCCTTTTCTCAGTAGTGTGGAATTCAAAACAAAGAAATGGGTTACATGGTTCACATTATCACGCGTGGAAAAGAGAAGCATATGTTTGAGAAAAACAGAAGCTACGAAGAGAGAACTAGTTTAAATATGGTCCCACCTCGGAAATACATTGTTGACTGAAAAGGTAGCTCGAGTTCTTGGAAAGTGTTGTGAAACTGGGGTTTTTCAATGTTCCTTTTCTTCTTGGTTGGAGAAAAGGAATTAGGAAGAAACTCACCATTTGTGAACTAAACAACCTCTTCACTCGTGTATATCATAGTACAACAGAAGCAACAAACAACACTGTATCATGCTCTAAAACTCAAAGGTTGCTGTTACACAGACACAAGTTCTCAATGCCACTGTTCCCGATCCTTGTCACAATCTTCCTCGCTCTCCCTGCGCTTTCCCTCTCCGATTCCTGTCCTCTCAACATCAGCCTCCTCCATTCGAGATCCTCATCGGACTCCAAGGCACGGTGGTGCGGTTACATCTTCAAATCCCTTCGTATTCTTCAATCCGATTACCTCCACCGCACCGGTTTCTTCCCTCCTTCCAACGCCTCCTTCTCCTGCTGGATCGCTCTCCAGAATCACACCCGCCAATACGACATTCGTTCCTCCTGCAACCTCCATTCCTCTTCCCTTTCCCTCTCCTGCAACAACATCACCAACCAATCCCAATTCGAACACCATTTTCCTCTCTCAGCTCTTCAACCCATACGGAATACTTGTAACCAATCTCTCAACAGTGCCGCATCTTGTACTCTCTGCACCAACGCTTTGTCCAACTTGGATTCCCTCCTCCCGGACAATACCACTGATTGCAAGACTATTGCTTCTATCTATGCTGCTTCCTTCTCCGACCTGCAACACCCCGGAACTGCTGAGTGTCTGTTCAACGTTGGTTTTCCTTCTGGTAAGCGTCGTCGAACCATTCTTATTGCGGTTTTTTGTACGCTGGCCTTCTTCTTGTTGGTCTTTGGTGTTGTCTGGGCTTACTTTAGATTGAAGCAGAAGAAGAAGGATATTTGTAAAACTGAGATGGGTTTGGGTTCTGGGTTGGATTCTATGAACCAGAGTACTACTTTGATTAAGTTCAGTTTTGATGAGATTAAAAAGGCTACAAGGAATTTCTCCGGCGATAACATAATTGGGAAGGGGGCTTATGGGAATGTTTATAGAGGGGTTCTGTTTGATGGGACTCAGGTTGCATTGAAAAGGTTTAAGAATTGTTCTGTTGCTGGGGATCCTAGCTTCACTCATGAAGTTGAGGTTATTGCGAGCGTTAGGCATGTGAACCTTGTTGCCTTAAGAGGATATTGTACTGCCACTACTAATTTAGAGGGCCACCAGAGGATTATCGTCACTGATTTGATGGAGAATGGGAGCGTTCATGATCATTTATTTGGTTCTGCTAAGCAGAAACTGAGTTGGCCAATTCGTCAAAAGATTGCTCTAGGCACTGCTAGGGGGTTGGCTTATTTGCACTACGGGGCTCAACCTTCCATCATCCATAGGGATATTAAAGCTAGTAACATACTTCTGGACCGCAAATTTGAAGCGAAAGTAGCAGATTTTGGGTTAGCGAAGTTCAAACCTGAGGGAATGACGCATATGAGCACTAGAGTGGCTGGAACCATGGGGTATGTTGCACCTGAGTATGCTTTGTATGGACAGTTAACTGAGAGAAGTGATGTGTTCAGTTTTGGGGTTGTGCTTCTTGAGCTTTTGAGTGGGAAAAGGGCTCTTCAAATTGACACTGATGGGAAACCCTCTGCAGTCACTGACTTTGCTTGGTCATTGGTTAGGAATGGTAGAGCTTTGGATGTTATTGAAGATGCTATGCCAGAACTTGGTCCAGTAGACATTCTTGAGAAGTATGTTTTTGTTGCTGTACTATGTTGTCATCCACAACTATATGCTAGGCCAACGATGGACCAGGTTGTTAAAATGTTAGAGACGGAGGAATCAGTGTCCTCATTAATTGAACAGCCACTGTCTTGTATTGCTGGGAGGATTCATACTGAGAAATCTGTGTAGTAAATGGGAGATTCAGAGCTGATTCAACCAGTTAGCTTAGCAGCACATTGTAAAGTTTTCACATTCCTATTTTAAGCAAGGAAGTGGCCATTGAGACCTGGTTAATCTGAGTTGATTTCTATTGTAAATGGTGTAATAGCATAGAGGGGACTGTGTTCTATTATTTAGATATGCAGAAAAGAATATAGAATATGATGGAACATCATCATTCAATACTGTTGTTTAGTAACATTTTTCATCCTCTGAATTTGGATGAAAGGGGGATGGATTAGAAAATTTGAGTTCTTAGGATGTTTTTGGACTTGATCCTTTGGGATCTAAAGTTGTGGGGTATTTACTTCTGAGCAAGTTTGAAATCTATCTTAATTCAATTATTGCCTCATTAATTATGATTTTAGCTTTTTTTTCTTAAGAATAATTATTAAGTGATGATGTGAATTGTCAGAAAATATTAACTGACAAATGATATATGCAAAAAGGTTTAAATAACGATGAATTTATTTTTCTTTTATTTTACGGTCGTATTTCACCTGCTTTCCCTTTTCTGTAATTTAGGCATGGAAGAACTAATTGATGAGAAAAAAAATAATGTTATAGAAAAACTTGTAAGCTAAAATTTGTTGTATTCTTTTTAAGCTGTTTTACACTTCAACAGGAACGGGTATTTTTTATACTACATGTAACAGGAACGGGTATTTTTTATACTCACATGTTAACGAGGCGGGTACGAATACTCTAATTATAGTATTCTTTTTAAGCTAAAATTTATCTCATGCCAATGCACAACCAACCAATTGAGTCATGCATCATTTTATACCAATACATCAATTTCAGTCTCATTACATCCTTTAAAACATGCATAATATTATACTTTAAGCTTTAAAAGTAAATCAATCAATCATGGAAGTAACCAAATAATTCAAAATCAATCTGCTGTCAATCTCACTCAAATACTTTAAGCTTTAAAAGCTCTCGCTTTGGGCGAGATTGCAAATAGGGAGCACTGCATGTTTCTAGAGTGTTCGCTTAAGTGAGACCTCCTCTCCTGAGCAAGACTTCCCCTCACTCAAAACTGGAGCCCGTCGCCTGAACGACAACTCAAGCAGGAACTTGGGAGAGTTTATGCTATTCTCACCCAGGCAAGACTTGCTCGCTTGGACGAAAACAACAGGTTCCTCTCCTTGCTCACGCATGCAGCCTCAAACACCAACCCAGAAACACCACAAGATATTTTCACACCCACTCTAGCATCATTCAAGCACCAAGAAAATAAAACATACAAAAGAACGAATAAAATATCTTAAAAACATGAAACTGTAGCTTCCCTTACTTGGATAGATGCTAGCAAACAAAAACAAGCACCAAAGAAATGAGCACCACAACTCTAGGAACAAATTGTGAGCTAAAAATATTGACACCAGAACGAAAACAAGGTTACGAAGATGAACCCTAGACAGAACCATGACAACAGAGCTGGAAAGGAGCAAAGAAAGGGTTGAGGTTCAACTTATGTGGAAGAAATGAGCTCAGACAGCTCAAATAAGGACGTTTTGCTAGCTTGGGGAATGAACTTGCTCAAATCCTAGCAGAACCTCTATTGAAGAAAAAGAGAGAGTAAAGGAGAGGAATTGTCTTGCTAAAAAGAAAACATAATAAAATGGTAAGTGAAAATGAGTGGAAGGGGTTTAGGGTACTAAGTGGGCATCGGATACAACTCAAAAGGCCAAGCCCTATATATATAAAACAAAAAGAAAATGTCCTTTAGATAATTTTTTATTTTATTGTTTAAAATATTTTTAGTTTAATTTGTTATTTAAATTTAAAAAAATCAAAAATAAAAATATTTTAATATATATATATATATATATATATATATATATATTTTCAATTTGTATTAATTATTTATTTATGCTCTTCTATTTTTGTTTTCTTTTTTATTTTACAAAGAATAATAGAAATCATGTAAGCATCGGTTCTGTGACTGCATTTAGATCTGGATCTGAATTCTGATCATGATTGATGATAAGTGTGTCTATTAAGTAAATAAATAAAGCTTGGTTATGGTTTTTTAGGATTTGTTTTCAAAACGGTATATTTGAGAAAAGATATGGTTCAATCATTTAATACAATTCAAACCTAATTTCCATTAATAATGAATAATTTAATACAATTAAGTCGCAATTTATATTTTTTTTTATCAAAGGTAATAAATAAGTAATTGGTAATGTTTAATTTTGAGTAATTAATATATTTTTATTTTTTATTAATATTTAATAATAATAAATATAATCCATATTAGCCGTATTTTACATTATTTTTTTTTATCAAAGGTAATAAATAAGTAATTGGTAATGTTTAATTTTGAGTAATTAATATATTTTTATTTTTTATTAATATTTAATAATAATAAATATAATCCATATTAGCCGTATTTTACATTGATGTAAAATACCCATTGCTTATAAAGATATATTTTTAATTTGAGAGAGTAAAAGTAAAACTTTTTAAAGATAAAAATGTATATTCAACCAATTAAAGTCTAAAATAAAATTATAAATTTGTGAGAAAAATCAAATAGACTGGAAATATCCTATTTGTAATTCTTTTTCACGTGGCTATGTACTCCCGTAACTTTTTCTTGACTGCCAAAAATATCCAAAGAACTTAAATGATTACTGGAAAACCGTAATCGACTGTGACATCGCGTCACACTTGTCCTCAAGAATTCAGATGAAGACATGACATTTCTTTTCTCATGAATGAATGAAGTTAGTTTCCCAAGTCACTGTCTCTTTCAACGAGAAAATTAAACAAAACATCAAGTTAAAGCGGCACTCAATTATTGTCAAGATGTATACAGCCTAAAGATACGATTTTCCAAATTTTTATGATGAATTTCGTACGCTTGATCGGTAGGTTTAACTCCCACGTACCTCCAAAAGAGACACCACATCTTAATTCAAGTTCTTCGATTTAAGTGCCATTTTTGTGTGGGACAGTGCTTGCTGTCATTTAACTTCTACCCCTCATGTTAATAAGGGGAAAAAAGTTCCATAACAGAATGATCACATGCGTGTTTTCTTTCCCTATATATGAACCAAGGAGTTGAACTAGGAAGTGATCAGGGACAGAAGTGAACATGGCGATTAAAGAAGATGTGGAGGATGGTACGCAGAGGGGAATAAGAGAGCCACTTGTTGAAGCAACCAAAGGGCATCCATGGATGGTTTACTTCAGTACATTTGTTGCTGTCTGGGGATCTTATGAATTCGGGACATGTGTAGGTGTTTGGTTTATAGTTGAACTCTCTGTGGCACAAATAACATTTCTCATTACCAGTAACGAGGATGTTGTAAAGTTGAAATACAGAGAGGAAGCACTTAAAGTTTAACTCACTGTGTTTCTCTGTGTAATGATTACTATTCTTTTTTCAGGTTGGATATTCATCTCCCACTCAAAATGCTATCACAAGGGATCTCAATCTGTCTTTGGCAGAGGTATATCTGTAGTTATTCACACTTTAGGATTAGTGAAATAAATTGAGAGTGATAAACTAATGATATGCTTAAGGATGGCCAAGGAATGAATATTTAAAAACAGTAGATGATCAAATGTCTTGAATGTGTCACTGATATAATGACTGGTTTCAAAGAAAAAAAATCTGTACTCATGTACTCATAAATATGTACAATTTTCTATCAAGCTATGTCAGTGATCTAAAATCTTTGACTGGCCGAAAAGTTCGGAAAATTTTGTAGTTGCAACAAGAAACTTATCATTATAATGTACTCAAATATACTCCCTTTGCTTGATGGATTTTGATGTCTATGGTAGCAAACTGAACCTGGATTTGATCTTGTTTTCTTTGGATTTTTGTTCATTGACCGTATGCAGTACTCCTTGTTTGGTTCCATCTTGTCTTTTGGGGCAATGGTTGGTGCAATAACTTCTGGACCTATTGCTGATTATATTGGACGTAAAGGGGTAAGTTCAGAGAAATTGTGATAGTAGTTTGGGATTAACTTGTTAACTATTTTTATTTCGGGTTTCCAAGGTGTGAAAAGGTTGATTTCCGAATATGCAGGCAATGAGAGTGTCAAGTGTTTTCTGTGTTGGAGGGTGGCTTATGATTTACTTCGCCGAGGTTCTTACACTAAACTTGTACCATGTTTTGCCATAACTGTTCTACGAGGATTATAATTTATAACCCTAACACAACTTTGATTTTTTCCTTTTATACAGGGACCAGTGCCTTTGGACATTGCGAGGATAGCAACAGGGTATGGAATGGGAGTTTTTTCGTATGTGGTTGGTTCTACTCACCCAAAACTTAATTCACAGAATTTCATTTCAGACACTTGCATGTTCAAATTATTAAAAACTGACCATATACGTGATGTATTGTCAAGGTTCCTGTCTTTATAGCAGAAATTGCACCAAAAGAACTCCGTGGGACTCTGACTACCTTAAATCAGGTGGATTTCTTAGACAATAGTTGTGACTTTGGAATCATTGCTTCCACATATATTTCTCTTCACAACATAATGAACTGATTGAATCTGTTTTACACATTATGAAATAAAAGTAACAAAGACATCTAAGTTCTGTTTAAATTGCCCCTTGCAGTTCATGATTGTTTCTGGTGTGTCAGCGTCATTCATAATTGGAAATGTACTTCCATGGAGGATTTTAGCTTTAACTGGTGAGTCTTCCCTATTTGAGGAACAGAAAAAGGTTGAGTAAAGCATCATAGTGTGGAGCCACTATGACACTATATGACTTAAGTAGTGCATGAGACTTTGAAAGTACCCTCCTTACAAGCTAATTTTGTGGCATCAAGTTATGCCAAATCCAAATTCAAGGAATCATAAAATTAGAAATTAAATAAACTTTTCTGGATAACTAATCAAGTGTTTGTACTTGAAGGCATCGTTCCCGCTGCTATATTGCTTTTGGGTCTGTTTTTTATTCCGGAGTCTCCGAGATGGCTGGTAAGAAATTATTTTAACTATGCATGTTCTTTAAGAGTGGTTTGCATAACATCAAGAGTAAAAGCCAAACAATTATTGCAGGCCAAGAGAGGACGTCAAAAAGATTTTATGTCAGCACTGCAAGTTCTTCGTGGAAAAGATACTGATATATCTGAGGAGGCAGAGGAAATTCAGGTTCCTTTACTGTTGCTGGTTTTAGATATAAATGATTCTGTGACTTTGCTTCAAAGTGAGATCTTAAAGACAAAGCATTCGTAATGCATTGGTCATTGCCACACAGGACTATATAACTACATTGGAGCAGCTTCCAAAATCCAATCTGCTAGAATTGTTTCATAGAAGATATTTGCGTTCTTTAACTGTAAGTATAACTCTCATCATTCTAACTTTTGAATGAAACATGATTGATTTCTTTTTCGTTTTGGATAACTCCTCTAAAATGTCACTTCACTTTCTTTAAGGATGTGTTTGAAAATGAGCTCATTCAAAATTTTCATCTTCTCATTTTTATGAACCTATGCAACACAGATTGGAATAGGCCTTATGATCTGCCAGCAGCTTGGCGGCATCAATGGTGTTAGCTTTTATGTCAGCAGTATTTTTGAGCAAGCAGGTACGTGCTAATCACCATTTCCATTAACCTATAACTCACTTCCACATTTCCCATGAAACATTCAACTTTATAATATTTTGGCAATGAGTATTTCTGGATTTTATGTCAGGATTTTCTCCTGCCATTGGGACAATATCATATGCCTGCCTTCAGGTTCGTAATTTCAACTCAATCACTAGCTCATGTAAAATCAGATATTGTTTTGCGAAAATCAACTCAATTTTTCCTCTTGTAGGTTGTGGTCACAGGTCTTGGAGCAGCCTTCATAGATAAAGCTGGAAGGAAGCCCCTACTTCTGGTTAAATTCAACGACCAAACAATTTAATTTATCTTCAAACTTTTTCTTTTTAAGGTTCTTTTGTGCATAACATTCTTATTGTTTTTTCTTGGTCACATTTTAGTTATCCGGATCAGGATTGGTGGCAGGATGCATATTTGCAGCAGTTGCATTCTATCTCAAGGTATACCTTTCAACATGGAACCCTAAAACTTCTGGTTTTTAATCTGATAATTATGTAAATTATAGGTTCACGAGGTGGGTGTTGCAGCAGTTCCAGCACTTGCAGTCACAGGCGTACTGGTATGAGCATTACCATTTCACTTGCAGTCACAGAATAATGCTGCTATAATATTCTTCTCCATTTCACATTATTCTTTCTTTTGTTGATATTAGGTCTACATAGGATCATTTTCCATAGGAATGGGAGCAATTCCATGGGTTTTGATGTCTGAGGTGCTTACCTATTCTCTACTTATAAAAATTCATTTTTGTTTCTGGAATCAGCAAGACTTAATTTTTAGCAAAAACTTACTCAAATGTTACCTTCGGTTACAGATATTTCCGGTGAATATTAAAGGGGTGGCAGGAAGCGTGGCCACATTGACGAACTGGTTTGGTTCATGGTTATGCTCCTACACTTTCAACTTCCTCATCAGCTGGAGCTCCTATGGTAAATAAATACAAGTCCTTTTTTTCTTTTTTTCAGATTTAGTTCAAATATTGAAGTTCATGAGAATTATAGAACCAATGAATTTGAAGAATTCCCTTCTGTGTACGATTTGCAGGTACATTCATTCTTTTTGCAGCAATTAATGTATTGGCTATATTATTTATTATTGTTGTGGTGCCGGAAACGAAGGGCAAGAGCTTGGAACAATTACAAGCAGCCATTAATTCATAGGAAGCAGGAGTTTGGTGATTTGCAAAACAGTGTGAAAAGTTTAACGATTGAATCATCACTAGGCATATATTATTTATGGGTATGTTTCATTCTGTAATGACGATTGAATTTGTTCTCATTATTGGTTCTTAATGCCAGTGATTCAGAAAATAAATTCCAGACATTAGTTAAAGTTTTCCCGTTGCATTTTAGCTCCGCAAGGAACACAGCAAAATCTAGCATTAAAAATAACATGTCAAATTTATTTTAAAGACTTGGGTCAGTAATAATTAATTTACAAGATAAAGTTAAGAAAATATTTACTCAATATCTTTCTCGTATAAATTACCTTTTTTAGATTTTTTGAAGTTTTTATATGAAGATCAAAACACATTTAACATTTAGATTTATAAAGTTAAAAAATAAATCCCAAGGTCCTTCATATAATTTATTTTTTTATATAAAATATATTTTCAAAATCCAAGATCCAAAAGTAGTATCTGACTTTTCTTACATATATATTGAGTGGAAGGTGAAGGAAATTTCGTACAACACTATTTCATTCTTAGATGTGAAAGTTATGATATGGATAACAATAATGCAAAGTTATTTAAGAGATAGACTTATAATAAGTATGATAAATACGCTGAAGGAAAATCTTGACCCAAATAAAAATTTCAAAGTAAAGAAACAGTTCAATGTTAGAATCATGGAATCCCCGTTGACAAAAATGTTAAGGTTGATAAAAGAAAAAATATTAAATTAAATAAAGACGTAATTAAAAAAGAAAAATGAGAGTTACATACAATAAAGGAATAAAAAATCAAATATTAAAAGATAATCAAATTTGAAATTTCAAATATATATATATATATATATATATATATATATATATATATATATATATATATAGAAAGTAAAGAGAAATGTCGAGAATAGTTGCATAATATTTTCTTAAAATTAATTTTAAGATTCTTTTTTAACTTTTTTAATATATTTTATATAAATATAAAAATATATTTAATCATTATTAGATTTAAAAAATTAAAATTAAGATATTATTAATATTTAATATTATATTACATTATAAATAATAATTCACAAAGTTATCCAAATAATATATCTCTTAAATTATTTTTAGCCATTGTATGATATATAGTGTCACAAGGTGTGAGAAAAATGCTTTTAAACCTCGATATGGTTATGAAGTGTCGACGTAACTTGCATATTTTATTTTAACATTAGATTTAGATTGTTTAAAAATTTAAATATGAGTTGAAAGTTAAAATAAAAAAGTTGGGTGACAAAAAAAATATATTTAGTAAAAAGTGGTATCAAAATTTTTTATATGGATAACTTATGTCTCAAATATGATAAATATTTCCAATATTATTGGATAAAGTTAATTATTTTTTAACAAAGTTTAATCCGATAAATTTTTAATATTGCAAAGTTTAGTTGATAAATTTTTAACATTGCACACATAACACCTTGATAGATAAAAAAAAATTTGATGCGACTTAGAAAAAAAAAAGTTTAGTGTGGGTTGAAAAAGATATTTTATCAAACTTTGTCAACAAAAAAATTTATCACAATATGTAAGAGATTGCCGACATTAAATTTAAGTTTCTATCCCAGCTTTTTTCTCTCGCTACTTAAGCCTCTGGGAAGAAAGTCAATGAAACAAGCTTATGCACGTGGAAGACAACTAGCACGGACCACTAGTGATTCTGATTATTTTTATAATACTAAATGCTACTGATTTACCTCAGTTTTACTAATCTATTTTGAGAAAAAATCTTAAATGAAAAATCGTATGTTGCAATGTCGTTGTTTTTAGACATCATGTGTAGTTACTGTGTTCGTTTTCTCTTCCACGTAGTTTTCTGTCACGTATTTCGATCATAGTCTTATCGACTTTTCAGAAAAACCAATTTCATGAAAATGGTTTTACAACAAAATTATCGAGGCATTCAAAAGCCATACCAACATGTAAACGCAAAATCTTTAAATTGAAGTATATCTTTGAATTTCAGAGAATTGAAAACTACTCCTACTTTCAAAACAATTTTTTTTCTCTGTTTTGTGTACTGGAATTCGCAAATCAGTTTATTCACAAGTGAAAATTGTCACATGATGAACCATAATTCACTCTTAAAGTGTCTCATCAACACTTATCACGATACTGAGACATCTTGTTTGTAACCCATGAACAGATGAAGTTCATCAGGTATGTCATAGCCTTTTTCGCAGGTCACCAAACCTTAGAAGAGTCGAAGACGCCTACAGAATCACTGTTCCAAGAAAGATATCTTAAAGCAATAAATTTTGAAGATATTTTATTAAGAACTTTGTACATTGTTGTGTCCACAAGTTATATGGGTATTACGTATATCCATAAAAAACATGAGACCGAGATTAAGTAATTTGAATATTAATGCCATTTAAGTGCCAGCCTAGTGTGGTATACTACTTTTAAAAAGCTTTTTTCTGCTATAAATACTCCTTCAATATATATACTTGTGCATCAGTAATTGATTACGCATAGAAGTGAGCATGGAGATGAAAGATGTGGAGGAAGGAATGAGAGAGCCACTGGTGGAGAAACCGGACCACCAGTTGGTCCATGCAGGCAAAGGGCATCCATGGATGCTTTATTTTTCTACATTCGTTGCAGTGTGTGGTTCTTATGAATTTGGCGCTTGTGTAAGTGTTTAGTTTGTAGTTGAAAACTCTATGTAACACAAATAACACTCCTCATTCCCAGTAAAGAGGATGTTGTAAAGTTGAAATCCAAAACGGAAGCACTTTTATGGCTTTCTGTACAAGGCAAAAATGAAAAAAATCTGAGAACAGAAAAATTATAGTTTGATGGACTGCTATGTTTCCATGTGGAATGGTTATGTGTGTGTTTTCAGGCTGGATATTCATCTCCCACTCAAGATGCTATCAGGAAGGAATTCAATCTGTCTTTGGCAGAGGTAAGCCTGCTTTATTCACCATTTTTTAGGATAAGTGGAATCATGGGAACAAATTTTGAAAATTTTCAATAGCCAAATATGTACAACTTTCTGAGAGCATCGAACTCATCTAACTAGAACTAAAATTAATATGTTAAAATTTTTGATTGGCTTCAAAGAAAAAGTTCAGCAGTTTTTTTAGTTTGTACAAGAAACTTATCGATATTTTATATGCAGTACTCCTTGTTTGGCTCAATCTTGACTTTTGGTGCGATGTTAGGCGCAATAACAAGTGGGCCTATTGCTGATTTTCTTGGACGAAAAGGGGTAAGTTCAGGGAAATTATTATGCTTTTGTTTGGGATTACCCAGTTCAGATGCAAAAAGGTTGATTTTGGAACATCTGCAGGCAATGAGAGTGTCGAGTGCTTTCTGTGTCGGCGGGTGGCTTGCTATTTACTTTTCCAAGGTTCTTACCACAGAACTTAGTACCATGTTTTTCCATAACTATTGTCCAAAAATAACCCACAAGAACTTTTTTTTTTCTTTACAGGGTCCCGTGCCTCTGGACATTGGAAGGCTAGCAACAGGATATGGAATGGGAGTTTTTTCATATGTGGTTGGTTATAGTTCTACTCTCCAAAACACAACTTAATGCATAAGATTTTGTTTCAGATACTTGCATGCTCAAAATATTTAAATTTTACCATATCTGGGGTGGATTGTACTTTGTACAAGGTTCCTGTCTTTGTAGCAGAAATAGCACCAAAAGAACTCCGAGGGACACTGACTACCTTAAATCAGGTAAATTTGGAAACATCGGATATATGTGTGTGCGCGTTTGCACGTGTGTGTTTTAGTGCACGCATGTCTCTTTGTACTCGTGTATCTTCAGAGTGAACTTATTGACTCTGTACTAAACAGTATGCAATAAGGTTAACAAGGAACCTAAGTTTTGTTTTTCATTTGGCCTTGCAGTTCATGATCGCTGCTGCTGTGTCAGTGGCATTCACCATTGGAAATGTACTTTCGTGGAGGGCTTTAGCTCTAACCGGTGAGTTTTCCCTATTTAAATACACTTCTAATGATATGGGTATGGGCAGAACAGAAAAAATTATAAAATTAGAAATTAACTGATGTACTTTGCTGGAAAACTAAAATGTTAGTGTTTGCAATTGTAGGTCTCATTCCCACTTCTGTAATACTACTGGGTCTGTTTTTAATTCCAGAGTCTCCGAGATGGCTAGTAAGAAACAAATTTACGAATTCATGCTTTTGTAAGAGGAAAACGCGAGGAGTGGTGGATTTCACAACATCATGAGTTATAACCAAACAATTGTTGCAGGCAAAGAGAGGACGTCAAAGAGATTTTGAGGCAGCACTGCAAATACTTCGTGGCAAAGATGCTGATATATCTGAGGAGGCAGAGGAAGTTCAGGTTCATATACTTTTAGATATAACTCTGTGCCTTTGTTTCAATGTTGAAAACAAAGCATTCTTAAGATACCGTGTTTACATGGTTGTATCTGTCATTGGCACACAGGACTACATAACTACTTTGGAACAGCTCCCAAAATCTGGGCTACTGGAATTGTTTCACAGAAGATATTTGCGCTCACTCACTGTAACTATACCTTTATCATTCTAACTTTTCATTGAAATTTTCTTTCTTTTTCCTTTTTGGACAGTGTCACTAAAATTTAACTTTTGATAAATGAAGTAAAAAATTATTTTTTATAACTATTTTGTATACATCATTGACCAGATTGGAATAGGCCTAATGGTCTGCCAGCAGCTTGGAGGAGTCAATGGAATTGTCTTTTATACCAACAGTATTTTTGAACTAGCAGGTAAGTATGCACTTACTAGAATTGTTGTAATTATCAGATGTTGGGAATAGTCCAAGTGTGAGTCAAAAAGTCCCACATTGGATAGAAAAGACAAAGTTAAACACTATATAAGAATAAAGACCCATAACAACATTGCCTTAAGGTTTTGGGGTTAAAGTGGTGTCTAAGGTCTTATATGTGTAAGACTAATGTCATATAACCATATAGAACCATAATCTCCCAATAACCATATGCCATAACCATGCCCATAACCGTATATGAGAAATATATATAACTTATCACTGGTATCAAGAGCCATTGTTCTTACTGCCGATAGAATGGAAGGAAATATGTCACACGTCGCTATTCCACTCTTTGATGGTGAAAGCTATGATCTATGGGCGGTAAGGATGCAAACATATCTAGAG
>Ga0209589_1003761_pt1 | contig 26473 bp, 15 predicted proteins | sample CowpeawhiteBW_FD_187525 | JGI IMG/M metagenome (GOLD analysis project Ga0209589, IMG submission 187525) | Root nodule microbial communities of legume samples collected from California USA - Cow pea white BW (SPAdes) (version 2) | ecosystem: Host-associated > Plants > Roots > Nodule | place: USA...
AAAATATGAGGGTACATGAGTAGTTAGTGGGGGTGCACAAAATAGATACAACAACGGGCCCAAAGACAATAAACAAAGACGAAGGAGGTGCAGGATTATCACATGTGGGAGTGCACAAAGTAAAAAAAAAAGGAAAAGTATGATGAGGTGTGTTTAGTAGAGATGGGAGTGCAACAAGTAGAATATAAAACAAGCCCAAAAGTGACAATAAAAATGCAGAGAGAGAGAGTGAGGTCAGCAAACATGATGGTGCAGGAAGTAAACAAAACTCAACAAAAAAAAGCGCACAATGACATAGGAGTGTGGGTTAGTAAAAATAGTGATGCCATCAGCAAGGAGGTGTATGTATAATAAAACAAGGGCTGAAAAAGTAACAACAGGGGTGTGAGAACATTAAAACAGTGGTGTAGAAAGTTAATAGAGTGTCCAACCCAAAATAACACTTAAACACAAAAAGCAAAACCCTAAAGAGAGTTTTTTCTCCTTCACACCACTCTCACTCACGGCCAGAGAGCCTCACCCACTCACAGCACCGACACCCACGTGCGCTACACCGTTCCGGCGGGCCAGGGACGCCGGCGACGACGCCGACCATCACTCATCGGCGACACATCTCTTTCTCCCTCTCCAACACGCACAAGACCCTTCCTTCTCGTCATCGCCCCCCATCTCTGCTTCAACACACCGTCGCGCAGCTGGCTTGCCGGTGACGCCAACCGGTGCCGGAGACGTTGACCTCCTTCGCGAGACGCAACGACTCCGTTCTCGCGCTCCACAGAACTAATCGGCTACTGCGACTTTCGCGGCTCTGACGATCAACCAACATCACTGCTACCAACTCCGTTCCACACCGGAGCCATCGCTGAACCGGCCACCGTGATTGGGACACGCGAGCACCATGGTAACCCAACCCCCTGGCCTTCGCGACCCTAATCGCCTCCGCTACGCCCCAAGCCTCTCGTTCTTCTTCTTGCGCGAGTCACCAAGGTTTGGAATCCGCATCACAGAGCCCCACTACAGTGCTCCCAACCGTGACGGAGCTGCCCTCATTCAGCCCATTCAAAGTCCGACTCTTTCTTCTCTGTTTCTCTGTTCTGGAATTTGGATTTTTTGGGTCTTAAGACGCAAGGGTTTGGTGTGTTGTGAAAACGTTGGAGCGATGGCTAAGGATAATGAATCTATTTTTTATTTTGGTTTTTTATGCAGGTGAATGCGAAAATGATGATGGAGGAATCTTGTGTTTGTGTTAAGTGCGATGGGAAGAAGGTGGTGATAAGTTTTCTGGTGAATTAATGATCCAAACTGTTTTAGGATGAACGAGTAAAAATGGTGAGAATCTGTTTGGTTATGTGGTGATGAATGATGGTGAAACAGAGAGGATGAAGGGGTAGTGGATGAAACTAGTTTGGAGATTATGCGTGCACAGTTGAGGGAGAATGGAGTGGTGAGAGCGTGAAGGTGGTGGATGAATGATGGTGAAAGGTGGTGACAAACCTTGTTAAAGGCTAGAGGTATGATGAGGGTGTGAGGATGACGAGGGTGATAATGGAGGATTCTTCAACAGTAATGTAGTAATGCCCACAACAGATTCAATGATTCAAATAAATGACACGCAAAATGCAATATACACAACTACATTTTATTCATTCTCAAGCACAACACAACATCATCAGTTTCATCTCAAACATTCAAGTATTCATATGGAAAACTTACCTCTTGCAGTCCCTATTGTCAAACGAAAGTTCCTTGATCAAATGGCTCTCTTCTGTTGTTTTTACTCTCTGTAATGCAATCTATTTTTTTTTCAGCATATGAATCTCCCCTTTTTGTTATGTAACTATCTCCTTTATTCTGTTCACTTTTCTCTACATCTCCAATCTCGAAATTTGGGATAAGGCTGAGAGCAGATGTTGCTTCCTGCTCCTTCAGTCCTCATGACCATGTTACAGGTCATTCCCAATACCAAACCATGATAGCATAGCAGGCATGGGTCTGATAACACAGAGACCTTACGTTACCTCTCTCTTTCCCTTTTTCCTTTTCTTTTTTTTGTTGTTTTCTTTTTGTTTCATTTTTTTTACATTTTTTTTATATACATATTTTTTTGAAAAAGGAATAAAACAAAATAAAATAAATAAAAATAAAAAATAAACAAAATATGATTAAAATCAAAATTAAAAAAATTAAATTTAAAAACAAAAATAAAAATAAAATAATAATAAGAATAAAACAAAATAAAAATAAAAATAAAAGCAAAATAAGATGAAATGACAAATCAAAATAAAAGTAAAATAAGATAAGAAGAAAAAGAAAAAAAAAAGGTATTATCCGAACAAAATTGGGTGTTGACACCTACACGGATGACATTACAACTAGCTGACAGATCCATGAAGTATCCCTATGGTGTGGCAGAGGATGTCTTAGTTAAGGTTGACAAATTTATGTTCCCAGTTGATTTTGTGGTGATGGATATTGAGGAAGACACTGAAGTTCCTCTAATACTGGGAAGACCTTTCATGAAGACAGCCAAGGTCATTATTGACATTGATGATGGCAAATTGAAAGTCAGGGTGCAAGATGATGAAGTCAACTTTAATGTATTTGAAGCAATGCAGCACCTAAAGGACAATCAACAATGCTTCAGGATGGATGTGATAGATGAAATTTTTTTGTCATCCAGAAAGCAATTGACAAAGGCAAGCCCATTGGAAAAAGCTTTGATTGGTGCTTGTGATGATCTGGAGGATGATGAAGAAAAGAAAGTTGATGAATACTTGACACATCTGAATTCAGCAAAAGAAATTGCATCAAATGATATACAACTTGAGAAATTGCAACAAGAAAATAGAACTGAAAGTCAGAAGCTGGAGCTAAAGGTATTACCTCCTCATTTAAAATATTTTTTTCTTGCAGATAGAGGTAACAAACCAGTGGTGATCAGTAGTGCTTTAACGGCTTTTGAAGAGGAAAAGTTGATTTCAGTTCTTAAGGCCAATAAAGGTGCAATAGGTTGGACTTTATCTGATCTCAAAGGAATTAGTCCATCCTACTGTATGCACAAAATTCACATGGAGCAAGATTACAAGCCTGTAGCACAACCTCAGTGGCGATTGAATCCAACCATGAAAGAGGTGGTCAAGAAAGAAGTAATGAAATTGCTTGATGCAGGTATGATCTATCCAATCTCTAACAGTGCCTGGGTCAGCCCGGTCCAGGTAGTTCCAAAAAAGGGAGGTATGATTGTTATTTGTAATGATAAAAATGAATTAATTCCTACTAGAATAGTCACAGGTTGGAGAATGTGTATAGATTATAGAAAATTAAATCAGGCCACTAGGAAAGGAAAATGATCTTTCTGGATGGATATTCTGGTTATAATCAAATTGCAGTAGATCCAGAAGACCAAGAAAAAATTGCTTTTACTTGTCCCTTTGGTGTGTTTTCTTACAGGAAAATGCCGTTTGGATTGTGTAATGCACCAGCAACTTTTCAATGATGTATGCTTGCAATTTTCTCTGACTTGGTGGAAAAATGCATAGAAGTCTTTATGGATGACTTCTCTGTATTTGAGGCTTCATTTGATCAATGCCTGGAAAACTTAAACATCTTACTGAAGCAGTGTGTTGATACCAATCTGGTTTTGAATTGGGAAAAGTGTCATTTTATGGTTACTAAAGGTGTGGTGTTGGGCCACAAAATCTCTGCTAAAGGTATTGAAGTTGACAAAGCTAAAGTGGAGATCATTGAAAAGCTACCACCACCCAAAAATGTGAAGGGTATCAGGAGTTTTCTAGGCCATGCTGGGTTCTACGATTCATCAAAGATTTCTCCAGAATTTCCAAACCACTCAGCAATCTGCTCAACAAGGATACACCTTTTAATTTTGATATTGAATGTTTGCATGCATTTGAATTGTTAAAACAGAAATTGGTTTTAGCTCCTGTGATAATTGCTCCTGATTGGAATTTAGGCTTTGAGTTAATGTGTGATGCAAGTGACTATGTCATAGGAGCAGTTTTAGGACAGAGAAAATCCAAATTTTTCCATGCTATACACTATGCTAGCAAAGTCCTTAATGAAGCTCAAATTAATTATGCAACAATTGAAAAGGAATTGCTAGCTATAGTTTATGCATTGGAAAAATTTAGAGCATATTTGATTGGTTCATCTGTCACTGTATATATTGATCATGCTGCAATTAAATATTTGTTAACCAAATCTGATTCAAAACCAAGACTAATTAGATGGATCTTATTGTTGCAGGAATTTGATTTGGTGATCAAGGACAAAAAGGGAAGTGAAAACTTTGTAGCTGATCATTTGTCTAGACTGGTGAATACTGAGGTGACCAACACTCAATCAGAGGTGTAAGAAGAGTTTCCTGATGAAAAATTGATGATGGTGCAAGAAAGGCCATGGTTTGCTAATATGGCCAATTTCAAAGCTGCAGGGGTCATACCTGAAGATTTTAATTGGCACCAGAAGAAGAAATTCCTGAGAGATGCACACCAATATGTGTGGGATGATCCTCATTCGTCAAAATTAGAGTTGAAAAACTATTGAGAAGGTATGTATCCAATGAAGAGGCAAAGAGCATTATGTGGCATTGTCATAGTTCCCCATATGGAGGGCATTTTAATGAAGAGATGACAGCTGCAAAAGTCCTCCAATCTAGATTTTATTGGCCCACCTTATTCAAAGGCGCACACAAATATGTGCAACACTGCAATAGCTGTCATAGAATAGGGGGAATCTCAAAAAGACATGAAATGCCACTGAATATCATTTTAGAGGTTGAGGTCTTTGATTGTTGGGGAATCGACTTTGTGGGACCACTGCCATCTTCTTTCTCAAATGAATACATTTTGGTGGCAGTTGATTATGTGACAAAGTGGGTGGAAGCAGTAGCAGCTCCTAAGGCCGATGCCAAAACCGTAATCAAATTTCTCAAGCGGAACATCTTTTGCAAGTTTGGTACTCCAAAAGTGTTGATTAGTGATGGTGGTTCACACTTTTGCAATGCTCAACTTCAGAAATGTGTGGAACATTATGGAGTGCGGCATAAAATTGCATCACCTTATCATCCACAGACCAATGGACAAGCGGAGGTGTCAAACAGGGAAATCAAGCGTATTCTAGAAAAGATAGTGGCATCTTCAAGAAAAGATTGGTCAATGAAGTTAGATGACGCACTCTGGGCCTACAGAACTGCTTATAAGTCTCCCACAAGTTTATCCCCATTCCAGCTGGTATATGGTAAGTCATGTCACTTACCGGTTGAACTAGAACACAAGGCATTCTAGGCCTTGAAATTTTTGAATTTTGATCCAAAGGCAGCAACATAAAAGAAAAAACTATAGCTGCAAGAATTGGAGGAAATGAGACTCAGCGTTTATGAGTCCTCTAAGCTCTACAAGGAAAAGATGAAAGCTTATCATGACAAGAAAATTCTCAAAAGAGAATTTTATCCTGGTCAATCAATGCTATTGTTCAACTCCAGGTTGAGATTATTCCCTGGAAAGCTAAAATCAAAGTGGTCAGGACCATTTCTTGTCAAAAATGTGAAACCTTATGGAGCGATTGAGTTAGAGGATCCTGAATCACAAAGAAGCTGGGTTGTAAATGGGCAAAGGTTGAAGCCCTATCTTAGTGGTGAGATTGATAGGCTCGCCACAATCATTCAACTGGACGAACCTTAAATGAAACAGGCGTCAGGCTTGTGACGTTAAACAAGCGCTTCCTGGGAGGCAACCCAGTGTTTTAATTATGTTTTTGCACTTCAAGTTCATCTATGTGATTAAATGTGTTTGTGTATGTAATTATGTGTTTGTGTTTATAGTTCTATGTTTGTGTGTAAAAAAGTAAGTTTTTAGCATCCAATCATCTCAATAAGGCAAACCATGCACTTTTGGTGTTTTCAAACAAAACTGGTATTTTAAGCATGGGAAGGAGTTTTGGTGCCAGAATTGAGATCATCAAATGCTAAAAATTGCCTTGTTTTAGCCAAATTGTGAAATTTGAGTTTGATAGCTTGATTTTTAGTTTAATGATATGAAACCTTTTGGAATGGTAGAGAATTGATTGAAGTATGGTTTGGTGTGTGTTTCTGAGTTATTTGAACTAAAAGGATCATGAATTGAGTGAGGTGCAACAAAGACAACATCTAGACTTCCCGCTACTGAACCTAACAAAGGGAAGAGGAGAAGATGTGCAAGTAGCCCTTCTCCTGAAAGGCCAAACAACAACCTGTTTAGAGACCCCGAAAGAGAAGAAAGATATGAAAAGATAAAGCACTGGGTCTTTATCAAAGAAAGAAAGGTGGTCCTACTCCCGGCCATTCTTGAATGGCCTTATCAAGAGGAATTGGATGAAGTTGGCTGACCCACTTCCCAAATTTGATCCAGAGATTGTCAGAGAGTTCTATGCGAATGCCTATTCTAAGGATAATGCTGGTGAAAAGAGGTCTAAAGTTAGGGGGAGGTCGGTAAATTATGATCGAGCAGCCATCAGTGAATTCCTTGGTAATCCACTACCTCTAGAACCAGGGCAACGCTGTGATTTCACAAGAAAAATGAGGAGTCATGAACCTTATGATGAAAATAAAGTGGCACTCCTTATATGCGCTGCCAACCGATCTTATCAAGTTGGACCCACTGGAAATCCTCTCAAAATTCTAAGAGGGGATATGAAGACCTTAGCCCAAGTCTGGACCACATTCTTACTTGCAAACATAGTGCCCATTGGCCACGTGTCAGACTTGAACGTCCCTAGATGTCATCTCCTTTATTGCATAATGAGGGAGGATCTTACTGTTGACATAGCCACCATTATCTCTGAAGAAATCCATAAATTTGTGAGGTATGAAGTCAACACTAGAAATGACAAGGCAAAAGGTGCTTTGGGTTTTTCGGCTTTAATCACAGCTCTTTGCCAAGATCAAAGGGTGGAGGTGGAGTTAACTGAAAAGATACGACCTTCAATTACCAAGAGATTCATTGAACATTTTTGTACCCACCCAGAGGACTTGAGCAACAAGAAGAGCCCCAACTGGACCAACAAGCTGAAGACCAACCAGCAATGGAAGAACAACAAACAGGACCCACACAGCAACCTCAGCTCAACATGAATAATGAATTGCTTGAGCAGATGAGATATCTGAGATTGCAGATGGAGCACACCCACCAGCAAAATGCTTCCATTCATAGAGGACAACTCCACCTTCAGGAGTACCTCTATCAGAATGTCCGCGGACCATACCCAGGCATGACTCCATCAGACTTCTTGACTTATCTACAGTGGCCTAGAGACAGTCCTATTTTCCCGGGGGTAAGTGGACCTACTGCAGGTGAGGGACCATCAGGAGCTGCGAACAGAGATGACTTTGTTGCTGACACAGATGGAGCAAACATTGAGGAGGAGATTGATTTTGGATTTTATGTGGTATAAACTTCACTTGGTTGGATTTTATGCATCAAATCAATATGAAAACACTAACAATATATTTTTAATTTCTGACTCTACATTCACACCACCATGTAATAAGTCCTAATATTTTAGAGATAAGTCTAAACTTATTAATAAGAACTCTAATGTCTTATACCTTTTCTCAATAAAAGTTGGATTAAGCCATAGGTTAAAAGTGACCAATGATGAACTCTATGTCTAAATACTAAATCTTGGTTTATTCTAATTTAGGTTATAATATCGTGTACAATGATTACATACTTACACATATGCAATCAAATAATCAATAATTATCATGCAGTTAGGATTGAGAATAGAACACAAGAGTATGAAAAGAAAATAAATATATTGAATAGCAGAAATCTCAAAAGAATTAAAATACATTACTTCCAACCCCATGGATACGGAGGTAAAATAGTTATCTATGTACATCGAAAAAGAATAATGTTGAATGCGTTCAACTTCCAGAATGTTCCTTTGCCTTGAAAGATTAAAAAAAAATTGAAAAATTTGTACTTAAATTTATATTTGAAGTAACCAACTCTATTGATAATTGATTATCGTAATAACTTCTAAAAAATTTAAGATTTTCATCTATTTGCAACATATAAATGAAATACTTATATTTCCTAATTTATTAAATAAAACATCAATTATCTAATAAAAAATAAAATACTTATATTTTCTAAAATTATTTAACAAACCTTTTTATTATTTAAAGAGATAATAATAAAAATATTAATAAAAGATAAAAAATAAACATAATAATAAAAAATATCATTTACTCTTAATCATATTTTAAAATAAAAAATTAAACTATACTACATGTATATTTCGACTCCATAACAGATTACAAACCACTCATATACTTTAATAATATAAATAATATACAACAGACCAGTTACTTATATGATTATTATTATTATTAACTTTCTTAACAAATGTAATTAAAATACTCTTTTCCATTAATCTTTATAAAAAGAACTATCCATGAGAGAGCATCGAGGGAGAGCACCATGAGTTAGAGACACTAGAATGAGAATAACCAATGAAAGAAATTTTTATAAATTTAATATTTTTAATATTTTATTTATTTAGGATCCATATATTAATTTCTTATGAAAAGAATGTCTTTATTTATATATAGATTTTAGATAATTACTAATTTGTTATTATACATGAAAAAAAATTCGTATATAATGTCCTTTTATATACTCGTACAAATATGTATATAAATGTAAAATTATCTACAAATTTAAATATGTAATTATTTGTAAATAATTTTAATTTTTTAGTGTACTACATATTAATTTCAACTCCATAACACGTTACAAACACTCTTATACTTTAATAATATAAATAATATACAACAGATCAGTTACTTATATAATATAATAATAATTATTATTATTATTAACTTTCTTAAAAAAAATGTAACTACAATACTCTTTTCCATTAATCTTTATAAAAAGAACTATCAACTTTTTTTATTTTATATAAAGTACAGGAGCAACTAACATATCAGGAAAAACAAAATAATCTGAACATATTTTTGTGAAAAGAGAGACCATGTCTTTATACACAGTTTTTATCCTATAAAATGTAAAAGGTGACCAAAACGATTCCCTCTAACTAGAAAAAATAACATGATATAAAGGAGAAAAAGTGATTATATAAACGAAATATGAATAGAATGAGCCTCGTATGCAGTGCTCACCTTCGTTCTTGCTTTATAAAAGTTTCACCCTCGCCACAGTACACATGCTTCTCCACAACCCTTCTGCACTTTCTTTTTTCTTTCCATTTAACACTGACATAACACAATTCCGCCACATTTTCCGTCTAAGAAACTGACACAACTTCTCTTTCCCTTAAACAATTTCTTTTATTTTCTCCTTTTCCTCTCATAACGCTGATTCTAAGCTTTGCACCAGAAGCAGAGACAAAGCAAGCACTTCTCAGTCTCTATATCTATGTGTATGTATGGAATCTCGCACCTTTCTTTATCACTCTCCAACCACCCCAAATGCTCCTTTCTGCAATTTTTTTCATTAATGTATATGTGGCGTTTCTTTTCCTGCTTCCCAGAAGATAAAAAGCCTTCATTGTTTCTTATCCTTTTAAATAATCAAAGTGGCACGCTTTCACCTCAAAACAAAACCCCTTCTTAGATCTCCTTTCTCGTTTAAAGCTCCTTTCTTAAAGGTAGTGAACACCATTTTCTGAAACTGCTGCATTTTCTTAATCTTTTATCCACCCTACAACTCTCAATTCTCCTTCTTTTCTTCTTCCTCTTGCTTATATACATTCCTTCTTCATAATTTCTTTGCAATTTCGTCCTGCATGCTGTTGTTCTCCCCTTTAATTAAAATCTCACCTTTCAGGTTTGTTCTTACCGCTGTAGATCTACAAGCTTTGTTCTGTTTCTAACTGCTTCATGTTTCTCCAAAAAAAGCCAAGAGAAAACTCTTGTTTTCTTTATACACCCTTTTGAATTCCATAAATGATGAATGTTTTTAGCCTCTCAAAACTAGTTCTTAAGTCCAAACATACACACAAAATTCAATCTTTTTTATGCTGCTATATCAGAAACAAATATCCATTTCTTACTGTCTGTGCCTCTGAATAGGGAGTTAGTTAGATATAGCAATAGCAAGCTTTTGTTGTGAAAATTTAGCATGATGGTAAACCAGAAGTAGTAGTAGTAGTTCATCATAATTCATATAGCAACAAAGAAACAAAAGTGTATGAGTGCATGTAGGCACTGTAGTGTATGAATACTTGTGTGTATTAATTAGATAGCAGGTAGGTGCAGTTGATGCATGTGTATAGTCTTAATTGAAAGGGTGCAGTAACAGTATTATACCTTTGTGTGCAGGGAGAATAGAAGAGGTAATGTGAAGGTTGAGTTCACATTATTTCATATTTAATAGAGTGATGATAGAGTTGGGTGGGAGCACAGTGACAGCAGAGAGGCATTAATACACACATACATAGCGTAAAGCAAAAGGTTTGCTTCCATTAACTGCTTCTCTTGTTCTGTCAAAAAAAGGTTCTGCATTTTTTTCAATTTTTCTCACTCTGCAAAAAGTCTATACCCCAGTTATTGTCATGTTTTATTATGTATGAAAATGTTTGTTGCTGTTGCTGTTGCTGTGTTTGATGGGTTGTTTTGTGTTTTTGGGTCTCACTTTGTCATGATTGCGATATGGGTTACCTTCACTGCTATTTTCGGCTATTTCCAGACTCATAAATACATCTCTAAAGAGAAAAAGCCACAAACACCATTCTGCAGAGAATAATTCAGGAAAAAAAATCATACCAAATCATGTCATGGCTAGTTTAATTATTCTATACACTAAAATAAAAAGTAATGTTAAATATATTTTGTTGAGTTTTAGTAATTTCAAAAGAGATTTGGTAATATTGGTGATTTCCTTGTGAGAGGTAGTAGATTGTTAGGGTTAACTGATTTTTTTTCAGTCTACCAATTTTAGTATTTAGATTTTTCATATTTATATTTAACTTTTTTACTTTTTGTAATTTATAAAATATTTGTCTTCGTTCCTTTATTGAAGTGTGATATGCTCAAGTGTTATTAAAATGGCTATTTAAAAAACAAAAACAATACTTGGAGGATATTTAGTAATAAAAATATAAAATTGAGGATTTTTAATGCATTTGTCACATAGGTTGTTTGAAATAGATATTAAAGTAACTTTTAAATTAAGAAGCAAACATTATAAATTCTGAATTTTGAAGATTAAAAAAATTGTTTCAAATTTAAGAGATAGAAGATTAATATAAAATTTTATTTACAGTGGTTACTTTTGTTTATTTACGTTCATTATTAATAATTTGTAACTTTAATTTCCGATAATACCTTCATTTATAGAAATGTTATATTAAATTTTAAACGAGTATATTCGTGGACACGTTACTGTTCTATGTTTCTTTTCCATAACCCTTAATTATTAACAGTTTTACTTTTCAATTTATTACTAAAGTCTTGTCTAAATTTATTATTAAATAATTAATTAATAGAAACTTTATAAGTTAAATAAAATTAATTTAGTGTGTGAAACTATACCTTTTTATCCCTTTTATATGTTTTCACTACAAATGACGGTTTCTCGTGTTCTCATTATTAAATATACAATTTAATATAAGTTAATTAATTAAAGCTGCGAACAGTTGAAAATATTAATTATACCTATTTGAGAAAGAGATATTAATGTAATAATAAATAAAATATTAAAGACTTCTCTATATTCCATATTCAGGTATAAGAACCAAGTTTGTGTTTTCGTGAGTTTTTTTGAATAAAATAATCAGAACTGTAAGGAATACTTAAAAACTAATATAAATATTTATTTAAGTTGAATATTGAAAAATAAATTCAACATTGAACAAAATTAGAAAGGATGATCAAAATGGGTTAAAAATATTTTTTCAATGTAATTAGAAAATATTTCCCCTATTGCATTTTTTTTTTTTGTAAACTAAAGTATAGAAATATAGACATTTGAAACATTTCATTTTGAAAATTTTAAACTTTGTTAATAAATGATTTTCTGAATTGAGTGTGACATGTAAGCTTTTGTTTACTTGATATTGACCATTACGTATTGCTGTAAAGAAAGATAATTGAACATCAATTTAAAACAAATAAAAGTTTTCATTAATTAATATAGTAAAAATGTACATACATACAGTTTAAAATTTTAAAAATATAAAATATAAAGATTCCAGAAACATTTGTTTTTAAAAATGCTAAAAGTAGTTTTGGTTAATCCTTTTAATAGTTTTAAAAATTATTTTTCCTTTAATCGGATAGTTTAACGGTGAAGACTTTTCACACCGACTCTTTAATTTAATTTAATTCTAATTATTTATTTACTAGCTTGAAATTACAATAAGAATAATTGTGTAGTATTAGCGGTGAAGACTTCTGATATCAACTCTTAAATTTTATTTTATTCTAATTTCTTATTTCATAGCTTGAAATTATAATTAAAATGGGTATATATTATAAGTTGGGTGAAAAACCCAACTATTGCATAATTGTTGAAAATAAACGGTCAAGATTTTCTTGCAGTATGTGAATTTTTTGTAATTATTTATAAAAAATATAAAAATATAATTTTAAAGAGTTTTGTTCTGGTGAAAAAATATTTAACAATTATTACAATGTTTACTAAAACTAAAAAATTTGTTTATTGTTGGTCATAATCTTAGTAGGGTCACCTTAGGTTATAGATAGATAGCTGAATTGGGTAAACAATTCAGATTATCTGATACACCAATTATCAATTCAATTGACTGTGACATTTTCACAACTGATTTTCCATTTTCTTTAAAAAAGACAACATTTTAGTACATCTCTCGTCCTATGCCGGAGGACTTTTTTTTTTTTTTCTTTAAAGAAATAAATAGATTTTTAATACTGTTGCGATCTAAAAATACTTAAAGAAATGAAATATATATTTATTTTTAAAATTAAGGTAAAATAAATGAAATAATTTATTTTCGAATGTAATGACTTTATGAAATAAATTTTATAATATGTCTACGTTTTAACTTAAGGTAATATTACTTTATAAAATTGTAATTATTTTTTTTTTTTTCAAAATGAGCTCAAATATAAGATTTCATGTAAAACTCGTCAAGTGAATTAAAGTTAGTCTTTACGTCAAAATTGAAATTTATTTGTTTGGGTTTAGACTATAAATCTTTAAAAGTTGATCATGGAGACCTATATACAAAAATTGTACTATACTAAAATTGATATTTCTAACCTTTTTCGGTGCTTTTGGTATTAAAATTGATATTTCTAACCATTTTCGCTCTCATAATTCAAGAGCAACATTATATCGTGAAAAAAATTAAGTTACACCTCTTTTTTTTTTTTTTCTTGTGACTTCTTATATATTTGTTGTCGTGTAGTTTAATTTATACATATTTACTACATTAAACTATCAAGAAATTATAAAAATCAGTATTTTTTATAGAAATTCATATTAAATCAAATACAATAAAACTGTGTAAAAAATTTGTATTGACAGTATATTTTAATTAAACTCTTTATTTCAAAAAAAATTAACTCCTAGTAATATCAATATCAGCAATGGATTTATAAGAAACCATTCAATGTATTCTTTTTTAAATAATTTTTTGTATTTATAATAAAAAAGAAAAATTAAACAATAATAAAAGGTAAAATTAAATAAGGGTTAAATATGATTTTTGTCCTTTAACTTTTAGTGAATTTTGAAATTAATTCATTTTAAAATTTTGGATCAATCTAATCCTTCATCTTTCGAAATACGTGAATATAGTCCTTTTAATCAAATTTTCTAAGTTTATTTGACATTTCAAGTGCGTTTGATAATAATATTTGATTTAACATTAAAACAAAAATATGTCAAAAAATATAAACAACTCAAATACAATCCTAAGTTTCGTATGAAATATTAGAGAAACCTAACAAAATTTGATTAAAATGATTAAAAACACGTATTTTAAAAAATAAATGACTAAATTGGTTCAAAATTTTAAAATGAACTAATTACAAAATTCATTATTAAAAAAGTTAATAAATTAAAAACATATTTAATACATTAAATAAATATAAAAAAAAAATTGCATGAAAAATTAGAGTTTTGAGGGATGATGTGTATGTTCCGTGAAAGGGACAGGACAAATGATTGTTCTTCGTGTTTTTATAAAGATCCGGAGTAGTCGATAAGCGTTGGCATGAATTATAGTTTTCGCGGCTCCACATTAGTTGGCATCCAAAAGACCGAAGGCAAAGAGAAGAGGGCCAAAATCTTTGTTTTTTCGGCCACGCATGATAAAGGTTGCAGTGCTTTAGCCTCGGTTGCGCGTACAACTGACACTGTTATTTGGTGATGGATTTCCAAGCACCACCAACCTCAGTCACTGCTTTTGGCCATGTTCTGTCGCTGTAGTTCAACTTGGCAAGAAGTTAAACCTTTTTTTGTGCTTTCTGCAAAACCCCTTCATACATACCTGTCCCTCCAAGAACTTGGAGTAGACTAAGTTTCAAAAACATCTCCTTTGGGACCACCACTTCAAACCATAAATGAAAAAAGCTTCTTTGCTTTTGCCTCTTCCTCTCAACTCTTTCTAGTACTACCCACATCCCAAATAATTCACCATACCACCACACACCCCTTTTCTTTCTACCTTATGCCTATCACCCTATGGACATGCAACCTATACTTCCACCCTAATGGCCCTTCTCAAAAATTTTCAATACCTCCACTCATTCAAACAAAATTTTACAATATCAATGTCTCTGTAAAAATGTTATATGTCAAAATCTAGATTTGTCACGTATCAAAATTTAGATCTTTCTTTACTCGAAAGATGTTATGTGTCAAAATTATAGGAGTTTGAAAATAGAAAATAGTCTAAATTTTGCTATGTAAATAACTCAGATTTTGATACATAAAATATCTAAAAGATGTTAACACTAATTTAGAGAAAGTGACCAAATTAATACTTTTTACAAAAATAAAAACTTAATTGAGTAAAACAATAGATATAAGGACCAAATAAATTAAATGTTCTAAATATAAGGACCAAATAAATTAAATGTAAAAATAGAAGGACCAAATTATTAATAATTTTTTTTAGAAGGAATTAAGAAAGCAAGTGAGCTTTTCAAAGACAATACATACATACTTTAATCTTATGATTCAATAGGACAAATTTAAATATTTAGACAATTTTACGCATGTAGGTGATGATGATTTTTTAGTTCTAAAGTCATACTTAGACTTTGTTTTTTCTTAATTTTATATACGTTAAATTTAAAAAATAAAATTGAGAATTTATTGTTGTTAGGAAAGTATATATATATAGATATAGGCTATTCCTGGTTTGCATGTATATATATAATATGCACGTCACTTTATTTATGATCCACATCTTTTCAGAGAATATACAGCACCTAGGGGAAGAGGAAAACACTGTCTGGATTTGATGTTATGCCATTCTCTCCTCCTCTTTTTCCCCTTCTTTTCAGCTTTTCAGCCGTTACAAAGTTTCATTTCTTTCCCACTCTTGTACTTTCTATTCTCTTCCATCAACACCATTGCATAAGCCATAAGCTTAGACATGCTTTGTTTCTGAGTGAAACCTCAAACTTGTTGTGCCATAAAAACCTTTTTCCCAGCTGGAATCTGTCTTTTTCCCACTTCCCCCTCTCCTCCTGACAGAAACATAAGACAAACTTGATTGTGTGTGTTTTCCACAGAACTACTCTTCCAAGTGAAAAATGAAGGATCCAGAGGAGCACCAAGTGAAGTCTAGAAGGCCTCTTTCAAAACCCACAGAACGTAGAAGAAGGTGCAGGAGAAGGAGCCAGTGCAAGCCAGAGAAATTCCAAGAAACAGAACTTGATCCACACCTTGCTTCCTCTGCCACTTCCAAGAGTCTTGTGTTTCATCAAAGGCCTGGCTATGGCCAACTCGGGACCAAGTGTCTCGTCAAAGCTAACCACTTCCTTGCTGATATATCAGTATCTGACTTGAGCCATTACAATGTAAGTTAACTCTAATCTTATATACTGCATGGATGGTTAAATTTAGAAAAGGTAATATTTTTTGCCACCCTCATGAGAGTGGTTAAAGAAAAGTACATTAATTCTTCCAAAATAATCAAATTGTCTTGCATCATCAAATTCAGGGGGTTGGCCTAAAACTGTTTTGACTCACTTTGTTGTGTTTGGTTTTTATTAAGGTTAAAATAACACCTGAAGTCACTTCTCGAAAAACAAGCAAGGCTATCATAGCAGAGTTGGTGAGGGTTCACAGGAACACTGACTTAGCCACGAGGCTCCCTGTGTATGATGGAGGAAGAAACTTTTACACTGCTGGTTTGCTTCCTTTTACATGCAAAGAATTCAGTGTAACATTGAGTGAGGATGATGATGCCACCAATGGTACCAGGTAATCTTTCAAGAGTACTGTATTTTGTTCATAATCATAAGTGATCCATCACTCTTTCTGAATTTGTATCCAATTTTTGGATTTTGTTTAATGAGAGTGTGTTAAGGAGTCTTAATTATTTTGTAACAGGGAAAGAGAGTTTAAGGTGGTAATCAAGTTCGCAACTCATGTTAGCATGTATCAGCTACGTGACCTTCTAAGTGGAAAGCAAGTGGACAATCCACAGGAAGCTCTAACTGTCTTTGATATTGTGTTAAGGGAGCTTGCGGCTCAGAGGTGCATTTGGGGTTGTTCTTTGAAAGTTGTATGTTGATTACTTTTGTACCATTGATTGTGATAATTTTTCATGTTTCTTATGGTTTCATGTGCATTTTTAGTTACGTGTCAATTGGGAGGTTTCTTTATTCTCCGGATGTAAGAAAACCTCAGCAATTGGGTGGTGGCCTTGAATCGTGGAGGGGCTTCTACCAGAGTATAAGGCCTACTCAGATGGGATTGTCACTTAACATTGGTTAGGCTTCCACCAACAATAACTAATAAGTTTCAATCCTTTGTTTTCCTTTGTCATTGGTGTTTCTTTATTCAGTTATGTTTGATTCATTCAGATATGTCATCAATGGCTTTCATTGAACCACTACCTGTGATTGATTTTGTTGCTCAAATTCTGGGAAAAGATGTGCACTCAAAGCCATTGTCGGATGCGGATCGTGTCAAGGTATGAATATTGTGTTTTGGAATCCCTGCAATCATTGTTAGATGAACACTATTAATGTTGTTTTTAGGAAACTCTGCAATCAATGTTCTGCTAACACTATGAATGTTGTTTTATGGAAAACCACAACTGCTAACACTATGAATGTCTCTAGTTCTCAAATTGAGATAAACGTTTAAGTAATATCTAACCAAAATATGTGTGGGCTGTCACTGGAAAACAGATAAAAAAGGCCCTAAGAGGTGTAAAAGTTGAAGTTACACATAGAGGAAATTTTCGAAGGAAGTATAGAATATCAGGACTGACTTCACAGCCTACAAGGGAGCTTATGTATGTCTTTTCTGACTTTAGAAGGTTGAAATTTACATTTTACACATATCCTCCTTTGAAATGACTGTCTCTTTTCCCACTGAACAGTTTCCCTCTTGATGAGCAAATGAACATGAAATCAGTAGTAGATTATTTTCAAGAAATGTATGGATTTACAATCAAATATTCTCATCTACCTTGCCTTCAAGTAGGAAGCCAAAGGAAGGTGAACTATTTGCCCATGGAGGTAATCCCTGCTTTCAATTTAATCAAATTAAACTATTCTATTCTACCTTTTTCCATAGAGAACTCATGTGAATCTTGTCCCAGGCATGCAAAATAGTTGAGGGCCAGAGATATACAAAAGGGCTAAATGAAAAGCAGATAACTTCTCTGCTGAAGTTCTCATGCCAAAGACCCCGTGAACAAGAGGCAGACATTTTACAGGTCACATTATCATGGATTCTTATCCTTCCCTTTTTGATACAATTTTCTTTTAGAGTCAATTGGACATTATGTAGTTTGAAATTGCAATCATAAACTTCATCCTTTATAGTCATGCAGCTCTTCCTCTTCTAACATGGTTTGTTTAGTTTGCTTTATTTATCTAGAGCTTATCTTTTTACTTGCAGACAATGCAACAAAACAATTACGACAATAATCCATATGCAAAAGAGTTTGGCATCAGCATAGATAGCAAGCTTGCATCTGTTGAGGCTCGGGTCCTTCCACCTCCTTGGGTAATTTTCCCATAATTAAATTGTTTACCAGTTGTTTACTTCTTTCATTGTGTTGATAATATATTTTGGCTCTTCTTTTTACCTATAGTTGAAATATCACGACACTGGAAGAGAAAAAGAATACTTGCCACAAGTTGGTCAGTGGAACATGATGAACAAGGTCAGCTCAGACGTGAACATATATTTTGGTGAAAGAAAAGGAAACCTACTTGTTCCTGACTGATTGGAATTCTGGTAATTTTAATGCAGAAAGTTATAAATGGAAGTACTGTAAGATATTGGGCATGTATCAATTTCTCTCGAAGTGTACAGGAAAGTACAGCTCGTGGATTTTGCCAACAGTTAGTTCAGATGTGCCAAATCTCAGGCATGGTAATGTTTCAAAAGTTGTCCAAGTCTTGTTGCTGAATTCTTTTTTAGGCACTATTTATTTGAACTGCACTCCATACTATTTCAAATTATAAATACTCATCTTTCATTATATATCATTGTCACTCCTAGTTACATTCATTGTCAAGATGTAATGTGTACCCATTCTTGTGTCACCCAATAGTTTTAGCTATCGTGGGTTATCGACCAATTGGTTTGAAGTTTGATCTTTGTCAGGAATTCAGTCAGGACCCTGTGATTCCTATATATTCTGCAAGACCAGATCAGGTAAAGAAGGCTTTGATTTATGTACATTCTGCTGCTATGGACAAGCTTTGTGGGAAAGAGCTAGAGTTACTGATTGCCATTCTTCCAGACAATAATGGCTCTCTGTACGGTATGATTCTAGGTCACTCTTCCATTTGTATTACTTCATAACTATAACTAAAGATGTTACTGGTTTATAATTATAGAAATGTTGAGGTTATAGTGACTTGATGTTTCTTCATTTTGACTTTTGTTTTTCATTTCTTATGCCTGTAATCTGGTAATGTAATGCCTCATTCCTCTCGAATATGTTTTTTCCCTGGTAGATTCCTTTGTAAACATGGTATAAAGAAAAAAAGAGATGCTAGCATTTCTCCATTATCTATATTTCAGTTTCTCTGTGGAGAAAATTATTTAACACTTACACTAAAGAAACAAACTCTTCGTTCAGGTGATCTCAAAAGGATTTGCGAAACAGATCTGGGGTTGATTTCTCAATGCTGCCTTACAAAACATGTATTCAAGATCAATAGACAATACCTTGCAAATGTGGCACTTAAAATCAATGTGAAGGTCTGCTACTGAATCTTCGATCATAGTTTACAATCCAAAAGTGACAGGGTGGCTACATGCTACTCTAAATCTTTCCTTTGATGTCTTTAAGTCTTCTTTTATATGTAATCATTATTTCCATTTCTTTTGCTTAATTAAACTATTTATTCTTGCAGATGGGAGGAAGAAACACAGTGCTTTTGGATGCTTTAAGTTGGAGGATTCCACTGGTCAGTGATATTCCAACAATAATATTTGGAGCTGATGTAACTCATCCAGAATCAGGAGAGGATTCTTGTCCATCAATTGCTGCTGTAAGCATTTCCAAACTTCTATATGCAACTAAAGGATGCCCTATGTTTGGTATGTACTTGAAAGGACTTAGAATGTTGTTTTCTTTGATGGAGCTTGCTGTGTGGCAGTAGGATCTTCTTCACCCTACTCTATTTCTTATTGCTTTTTGAGTAATATAGTACTGGAATTATCTCACATGTCCTGTTATTCTCCTATTTCATTTTTTCTGACCTCTTAACTGATTATGGTAATCCAGGTTGTAGCCTCCCAGGACTGGCCTGAAGTAACAAAGTATGCAGGGTTGGTCTGTGCTCAGCCTCATCGAGAAGAACTTATTCAAGACCTTTTCAGATCTTGGAAAGATCCACAGAGGGGTGTAACATATGGTGGTATGATCAGGTACTTAACTGCCATCTCTTTTAAATTTATCTCTTTGTAAATGTTTTCGCTTCAAATTCATATAGGGTCCCCTGTTGTATTTATCTGGTTTTTCTTTAATGGTCTTACAGTGTCTTTGCTTCACATTGCTCCACTTTGGAACTCGATAATTGACAACTAGGAAATCTTAATGTGTTTTTAGCGTTTATCATTTGATGTTATCCAACATCTGCATTCATATTAGTTCATGCTAATGTGTGAAACTGCAGGGAGCTTTTACTCTCATTCAAGAAGGCAACGGGGCAAAAACCATTAAGAATAATCTTTTACAGGTAGGATTGGATCTGTTCTGATGTTGTTATGGTAGAGGTAGTTAAGAATGTGGGCTATGCAGTTACTTTAACTACAATGTTATCTAATATGTAATCAGGGATGGGGTAAGTGAAGGACAGTTCTACCAGGTTTTGCTATATGAGCTTGATGCCATCCGCAAGGTACTTGGAGAAAACAACTCAGTATAGTTATAACTTTCATCAGTTTTCTATTCTCCAGTATTTATATTCTCTTTGTATATAGGCTTGTGCATCTTTGGAACCTAGTTACCAACCACCAGTAACATTTGTAGTGGTTCAAAAGCGGCATCACACTAGACTCTTTGCAAACAATCACGATGACAGAAATAGTACTGATAAGAGTGGGAATATCTTACCTGGTTAGTTTTCTTTTTGCTTCTACCAGCTGTTAGTTGTCACTATTTTAAGGATATCTGAATGCAAGTGTCTAAAGGGGATGAATTCAATTGAAGATATAAGAGATTATTTTGGCCTAAGAAAGTTTTATGGTAGTGTTACATTTTGACCTATGAAGGTGTCTTAAGTACCGAAGTTCGAAACGGACCAAATCTGGTCAATGGTTGAGACTAGCCGAATTAGGCCGAAGGTCGAGACTAGACTGCCCGGCTCAGGCCGGTCCTGGCCGAAAGTTGAGATGGGTCGGCTTGGCTCAAACTGAGATGGGTCAGTCTGAACTGAAAGTTGACCTTCACCAGTTTGGCTGAAAGTCGAGATAAGCCTATTCAAACTGAGAGTCGAGACGTATATTCAAACTAATAATATTTTTTCATGTTTAAAAAAAAAATGACTTGGTCTTGACCCAAGGGGTTTTTTGGACATTTTGGTCATGAGCCTTTTCAATGTGGGCTTTTTGACCCTGTAGGCTTTTTTGGGTCAGGGCCAAACCCTATGAGGTGGCCCAAATTGATAGCTCTGTATTGTATGGTGTGGTAGATTGTAAGATCTTTCACTCTTCTGCACATTCTCCAATTTCATCAACCTGTGTTGTAAACGTTCCCAATTGGACTGATTTTAATGTAGGTGCTGTGGTAGATTCTAAGATCTGTCATCCTTCTGAATTCGACTTCTACTTATGCAGTCATGCAGGAATTCAGGTATGATAATGGTAACGCTATTGTTTCTGCCACATTGGTTAGGACATAGGACTGAAAACCTGCATAAATTTCTGCAATCACCATCTCATTGTTGTAAGCCATTAAAATATCTAGTATGTAGCAGCATCGATTTTACGTTTGTGATGGAAATTTACAGGGTACAAGTAGACCAGCACACTATCATGTCCTCTGGGACGAGAACAATTTCAGTGCAGATGAGATTCAGTCTCTTACCAACAATTTATGCTACACGTAAATGATTTTTCTATTCGTCATCTCAGCTTTATTATGCTATATTTTCTAAGATGACATAACCTTCCTTAACATTTTGGTTGCAGTTATGCGAGATGTACACGGTCTGTTTCTGTAGGTAATCATGCTAAACTCGACAGTATCTTTGGACAAACTTCTCAAAGTGGACTTCTAGAAAACAAAAAATAATGATATAAGCTTTCCAATAACTTAGTTTATGACCAAATTAAACAATAAATATTTATAGAAGTATGGTAAAAGTTTATACAAATTAACTTCTGCATGAACTTATTATTTATAAAGTTTATGTTGTGTGTGCAGTGCCTCCAGCATACTATGCTCATCTAGCAGCCTACAGGGCTCGATTCTACATGGAACCTGATGTTGTTGAGATTAATAAACTGCGAGGAACAAGATCGAAAGAAGGGCCAGTTCGGCCACTGCCTGCTCTGAAAGAGAAGGTGAAAAATGTTATGTTTTACTGTTGAATAGAGCAGGTGAGGAATGTAATGTTTTACTGTTGAATGAGATGCAATAAGAGGCTTCGCAGTTGAGAAACAGCAGCATATATAGTTAACAGAAACTAATTAGAGGTCACAAATTTGTCGATGTTGATATTATAAGCACTTCTGCATGGGAAATTTTGAGTATATCTTTATAGTCCTAGTTTTTTCTGCATAATTGATGAGTCCTACCATGGAGACGCAACAACAAACGGCTGAAGGTCTTACACAAACTTAGAAATGAAAAAATGGGGCATTTTTATCATAATTTTATTTAAAATTTATTTTTTGAAATTTATTAATAATTCTTTTCTTGAATATTAAAACAATTAGTATTAAAAAAAGGTATAAAGTATTTAGTATTAAAAAAAAAAAATTGAGGCCTAAACAAGGGACTTTACTTGTTTAGGTCTTCAGCTTTAGACTAAAGGATTGATACCATTTTTTAAATTAAAGTAATATATCAAATGTTGCCATCGATAAACTAAACTCACGTGGGATTCATCTAAAAAAAATTAAACTTGTGACTTTACTTTTGGTTGGATTGAGAATTTACCTATAAACATATTTATAAGTATACTAAAATTATGTTAAGTTATAGATGGTTTAATAAGTGATAGGCAATTTTCTTCATCAAATAATACAATTTTCTTAAACAAGTGATACTAAATTTTGGAGACATAAATCATGACTTTTCAAAATGTGTATTAGGAAAATAAATTCATTATTAGAAAGTAAAATTGATTTACATAAATATCATCAAGTCACCCATATGGGTGTTCTTTAGACCACTAACAACAACACAACAGAGAAGTAAACATTATAATTTTAAAAAATGTTAAAATTTACAACTAGAAGTTAACCTCTATCGAAAATTTAATTATAACATTATCTCGGAATAGTTTTAAAGTAAAAAAAATTCCTCACCAACTTAAATCTTAAAAAGAGAGAGAGAGGGGTTTGGTTCAGATGTAGACATAGCTCGAGATTTCGATTGACTTTGATGAATAATCATGATGTCCTATTGAGTGGGATTTGAATTTGATTGAGCTCCTTTACTTTCCTTAATTAAGATTTGCATAAAACTGACCTTTTATGTTGAAGCTAATCACACATTTCTTCCTAATTCCCAACCCTTGGATATAATAATTAATAAACGGTCTTGCATCACTTTCAAATAATACGTTCCTGGAAAACAAAGAAATTTATGGATTCTATGATTTTTAATAAGGTTAAATATGTTTTTTGTTTTTAACTTTTATTGAAATTTGAAATTAGTTCATTTTTAAAATTTTGGACTAAGGTAGTCTTTCATCTTTAACCAACTTAAATACAATCATGAAATGTGTTTGAAATGTCAAATAAATTTAATAAAAATTTGGTTAAAGGACAAAATTCACACACATTTAAATTTTGTCTAAGTTTCGTAAAAAAACTATTTCCAATTTTCATTTAATCTTGAGGGACGAAAAACATATTTAACCCTTTTTAATATAACCACTCATAATAAAATTAATAAAATTAATTTATTATTATTTTTAAATATTACTAATATATAAAATTTAGGTTAAATAGTTTTTGTAGTCTTTTATTGCTATAATGATGTGATTATGAATGAAAAATAATTTAATAAAGAAAGAGAAAGTATCTACAAGAAGGTCAAATAGTCCTAACAACAACCACTGAGGAAGAAATAAGAAAAAAAAGAGTTATTATGAGTAAAACTTCAGAAAATTGTAGAAGGAATAAACATCACTAAAGTAAAAAATAATAAAATTATTTTAGCACTTAAAACAATATTTCAAGACATGATTTGGATAGTAACTATGAATCATCTTCAAACACAAAAGTTCTCTAGGAATGACTGAAAATTGGCCTTTTTTAACATTTGGCTTAAATATCTTTTTCATCTTCATTTTCGTAGTGTTTGTTGCGAATGGTCTTCATTTTGACAGAATATTTAAAATGGTCCTCATTTTCGCAATTCGTATTTTATTTGATCTGTGACGTCGTTTAAGTCAGTAACGGAGCACTGTATAGGTGGCACTGTTTGTATTACGTTGCATTGGGGTATGTTACGTGTACTGTACAGATGATTCCGTTACTGATTTAAACGGCGTCACAGAAAATGACCAAATAAAATACGAATTGCGAAAATGAGGATCATTTTAAACATTTGGTGAAAATAAGGACAATTTTAAAGATTTTGTCAAAATGAGGACCATCGGCAACAAATACTACAAAAATTAGGACGAAAAAGGTATTTAAGCCTTAACATTTCAACTAAATATATAATACAAAATATTACATATGTATATCAAATCCATTAATGACAAGTTGTTCAAACAAAAGACTAGCTTCGAAATATTATGTCATGCCAAATTCAGTTATAACAAAAGTAGCATCACCAAGCATAAAAGTATGTTACAAATTTAATTTTTTTAAAGGTTATAACTTTCCTCTCAATACTTTCAACCAACAAAAATATTAAAATAAAAATAGATAGATTGGATAGTAACATGCTACCTTTTAAATAAGCAAACACTCCTACAATTTTGATTCATCATATTCAAGCACGTAGCTTTGTCTAACCGATCAAATGCAAGCTTTATCAATTGTAAGTTTTCATTTAAGAAGGTCAAAAGTTGTACTTCTCAAAATTTAAGATTATACTATAATCATGAATCATAACCAATCAATGCAAAATAAATCATGATCACAAAAATAATCTACATCACAAATCTTGCTAATATTTGTATATTTTTAATTCAAATTATGATATTTACAATTATCAATTTTTTAAAAATCATACTTTAATTACTCTTTTAGGTTTCCTAAACTTTATCATTATACCTCTCAAGTCATAATGGTCTCACACCAATATAAATAATTGTTAGTAGGTTGTACAAACTTATAGATACAACGAATATATTACAATGACCTCTCTACCCGAAAATATAATGAAGAGGACAATCAATAAAAAAAGTGAGGTGTGTGATTTTTCTACTCAACTAATTATGCACATAAATTCAAGATAGTCATATCATCATCCAATATTTTCCTAAGTCTACCTGACCTCTATCCGGACTATATACCTAGTGTATCTTTATAATTATCCATACAATGCTTAAAATTCACCTAACATTACTACTTTCTTATTCATGTACCTTATTTACAGTCGCTATAATTATTGTAAATATCAATATCATATTTCATTTATAATCATCTTCCCATATTAGGTTTTCATACAATTCTTGAAATTTAAACTTATTCATAAAAACTTGAAATAAACAAAAAAAATTTGATAGCATAACCATTGCCTTTTTTACGTCTCAAAATTTTAAAATAGTCAAAAGTTATAAGGAAGGAAATACATATGTCAAATTATTAGTGTACTAGAAATTGGACATCTTCGAACTCAATCCAATTTGCAACAAAATTTCATCAAATTAACCTAACCGTAGGTTCTTATACCCCAAATATTCATTTTTGGACCTAGAATTTCCGAATTATATTCATTCATGTACAAAGTAAAATTAAGTATATTATACAGTTGGATAAAAATTGTCAAAATAAAAAGTCAGAGATTGTGATATTGACTCTTCTACCTTAACGAAGTAAATGACACTTTATGATTGAAATAGAGTGCTCAAAATAACATATTTTCCTATTTAAGTTGTTCTAGGTGAAGCTTTAAAAGATAGAAAATCAATGTTCATGATGTAGAACTTATAAGAATAGGAGGGAATAAATCTTGATTTTATTTTTAATTAAATGAAATTCAATGACCGAAAATTTAAATAACTAAGAAAAGAAGAGAAGAGGATAAGAAAGTTTACCTTTGACCTTTCTTTTCTGTTGTAGGAAATTATGAGGAAGATGTAGACATGTCAAAGTGAGCCAACCCGGCTCACACGGGTTGGCCACCACGAGCCGGGTTGAAAATGAGTGAACCCAACCCGGCTCACTTTCTAGTGAGCCAGAAATTTTGTAACCCAGCTCAACCAACCCACCTAAAAAAATTTTTTTTTTTTTTAGTATTCAAATATTTAAATAAATTTTTAAGTAACCCCTGAGATAACAATCATAGTAAAATCAAAAATCAATGTTTTGATCATGCTCACCACCAATATATTGAAGAATTATTTCCAAGAAAGTATCCATTAGTCTAAGAAAGCATGACTAATATTACAAATTTTCTGTCATGC
>Ga0209589_1003762_pt1 | contig 26465 bp, 10 predicted proteins | sample CowpeawhiteBW_FD_187525 | JGI IMG/M metagenome (GOLD analysis project Ga0209589, IMG submission 187525) | Root nodule microbial communities of legume samples collected from California USA - Cow pea white BW (SPAdes) (version 2) | ecosystem: Host-associated > Plants > Roots > Nodule | place: USA...
TATAAATGTCTACGTGTCAACCGAGTAGTGTGTCACGTGTCAAAGTCAATGTTTTATAAGGGAAAAATTAGTCAATTTTAAACAAAAATTGGGACTAAATTGAACAAAAATAACAAATATAAGGACCAAATTGAATATAAAACATTGACTTTGACACATGGCACACTACTGGGTTGACACGCGTACATTTAAAAAAATTTAAAAAAAAAAATTCTAAAAAACCATGAAGACGTGGCACGCTACTGGGTTGTCACATGTACATTTAAAAAAAAAAATTTAAAAATTTTTAAAAATAAATTCAAAAAAACCACGAAGTGACACGTGATAGTCATTATTCATGGTCGTTAATGATTTAAACGGTATTAGCAAAAAAGGACTCAATTGAACAAAATTGACGAAAATTGAGACATATTTGAACACAAAACCAAAATTAGGACTTATTTGAAAAAACTTGACAAAAATTGGGACCAAAAAGGTATTTAAACCTTATTAATTAGTGGGATGGTATCCAACTGTCTTAATTTGGTATTTGTCTTTAAAAAGATATTAATTGAGTTCTAACTTTCGAAAAAGTGTATCAATTGAGTCAACAAAAACAAAATTTAACGCTATTAACTTTATTCATGATTTTTACTATTAAATTTTAATATAAATTTAAATATTTAATTTTGTAAATGATTTTAGATGTCAATAACCGTGTTAATAATTTTGTTATGAAATGATCTAATTGAGACATCTTTTTAAAAGTTGAGACTCAATTGATACATTTTTAAAAGTACTATCAACAATATTTCAACTACAGTAGGTATCATCCAACTAATTGAACCTAAATATAACTGTTTGAATTGAAGACAAAAAAAGAATAAAAAGGAAATAAAAAAATTGTAATAGATATAATTAATATAATAAAATATTTTTGTATTATATATTTAAAAGATGATTTGTAAAATAATTTGATGTACAAATATTTTTTAAAATATAAATTAGAGTTAAAAAATTGTTATTAAATCTTAATAAATAAAATTTATATTCTAAAATAATATATTAAAATAAATTATTTATAAAATATGAAATCTAAACTAATTAATTTAACATTTTATTTTAATTATTTATTATAATAAGAAAAAAAAAACAAAAACAACACTTATATACTGAATTTCTCCTTAATCAATAAAGATATGTAAGATATGCATATACAGTATTTTTTAAAATTTTTATTTTTCTTATTCTTAGAAGTCATGTTTCTTTTCACTTTTTTTTTCCTAGTAATTGAAACAAATCATTACCTCTAACTCAAATACCATCATATCTTTATAAACACAATATAACAGGTACGAGATAATAAAACAAAAAATTCATTTTTTTTATCGACAAATGTCATCCACCAGGTTAAAATACCTTTTTGTCTCAATTTTCATCAAGTTTTGTCAAATAAGTCCTAATTTTGATGTTGTATTCAAATATGTCTTAATTTTCGTCAATTTTGTTCAATTGGATCCTTTTTTTGCTAACCCTGTTTAAATCATTAACGACCATCAACAGTGACTGTCACGTGTCACCTCGTGGCTTTTTTGAGTTTTTTTTTTAATTTTTGTAAATGTCCACGTGTCAACCCAGTAGCGTGCCACTTATCAAAGTCAATGTTCTATATTCAATTTGGTCCCTATATTTGTTATTTTTGTTCAATTTAGTCCTAATTTTTGCTAACATGAACGAAGTTGGTTCCTCTCCAAATTGAAACCAAATTTAATTTATATCAAAGTTATAATGATGTGAATTTGAATATATGATATAAAAATATTTAATAAAAAATGTGAATTTTAATATAAAAATTAAATTTGGTTTTAAGTTGGAGAGAGACCAAATTGGTTCATGTTAACAAAAATTGGAACTAAATTGAACAAAAATAACAAATATAGGGACCAAATTGAATATAGAACATTGACTTTGACACGTGGCACGCTGTTGGATTGACACGTGGACATTTAAAAAAATTTTAAAAATTTAAAAAATTCAAAAAATCACAAAGTGACACGTGGCAGTCACTTTTCATGGCCGTTAATGATTTAAATGATGTTAACAAAAAATGACTCAATTGAACAAAATTGACGAAAATTAGGACGTATTTGAATACAAAACCAAAATGATGACTTATTTGATAAAATTTGACGAAAATTAGGACTAAAAATGTATTTTAACCCATCTATTGAGGAATTGAATTCATAATTTTTCTCATTTTTTTTTTTACTTTCATCATTGAACTAATTTCATATTTCCATAAAATTCATACTTACTTTACAATTTTCTTTATTAATATATTAGTATAATAATAAATGCAAATATTGGTAATTTTTTATTTAGTGTTTAAACCATATAATCATGAAATTTCTACAAAATTATGAAAATTTGTGGACATTATGAAAATTTCAGTCCAAACCTAACCTAAGGGATTAGGTGAAAAATTCATAGTTCCATATTCAAACATTCATTATTTGCGTTGACACGTGGCTGATGAATGTTTGTAGCTTTGTACTGTAGCGATTGTTTCCATTATAATCTGTTTTTTTCATCTTCATAAACTTTGATTTGGTCGTTAACCAGTACAAACACATAATTATTTTCTGATGTATTGATATGTGACTGAATCATAAAATAGTTGCAATTAGATCAAAATTAATCATATGAACATTGTCACAAGAAAAATATAAGTGACGCATTGTTTTATTATATAACTTTTATATAATTAATATTGTTCAATATAATAAATATAATTCTATTTGAGTTTTATTCAAATCATTTAGCATTATCACGTTGACAAAATAAGTTATGTTTTACTTATGTAATCACATTACTTTTAAACATTATTATTAACCAAAACAATTCCTTAAAATATAAAAAATATTACTATTAGATTCAAATAACTTTTTAAAGACCAATTCTTCTAAAACTCAAAATTGTTGACTCATCATCTATTGAACCATATCTTCATTGTCTTATATTAGAGAAAGACCTCAACAAATGAACATCTTTTTGAATTATTCCCAAACAAATACGACATAAAAGTGTTGAGTTTACGAGGTTTTGTCACTTATTGAAGAATCCCTTCTATCAACAACTTTTAGTTTAAAAAAAAATCCTTAAAAAAGTAAGCAAATATAGTAATATTTTTAGATATACAAAATTATTTGAATTTAAAACTGTAAAAAAATCACATAATTTATACGTAATTAACACATCGTTTTTCTTCACATGTCAACATTTAACAAAATTCGTAAAACTCAAATACCATTATATCCTTTACATTAAGATCTGCTATCTCTTTTAGAATTACATAAGAAAAAAATCACGATATTTAGATTGAGCAATTTGTCATCATACAAAAGTTTAAAATTGGTAATATATTTTGCATGAAAAATATATGTTAGGGTAATTCTATAAATAAGAGATTAAAATGAAACATGTTTTAAAAATTTTAAAAGAACATTTTTTTATCTAAAAACCTAAAAATATTCAATTCATATCCACAATATAATATATATATATGGCTTAAATAGTCATTTGGTCCTAGTTTTGGTCAATTTTTTTCACTTTGGTTCTACTTTTGAAATTGTTTTCAATTTGGTTTCATCTTTCGTTAAATGTTTTCAATTAAATCCTTTTTTTTAACTCCGTCTAAATGGTTAACGGAACGGTGACCAGCGTGGTTTTTTTCTGTGACGTGGAGCACTGTTCAGTGACGTGTATGTTAATTTACTGTGTTGACCATTTAATTGTAATTGCAACATTTAGGGTTTAAGGTTAATTGAATTAGGTTTAGGGTTCTGTTCGTGGAATTGGGGATTTGGTGTCGAATTGGGGATTTGTTCATCGATTTGGGGATATCCTTCAATTGCTCCTTTCAGATCAATTTCTGCCATCCAATATTGACGTTGATCTTTGAAGAATCGTTCGCGGAGGGTTGAAGGTGTTCATCGCAGATGTAGATTTTGGTTTAGGGTTTGATTTTTGCTGACTATTGTTTGGGATTAGTGTTAAGGATTACGGTTAATGATTGCGCACCGCTGCAATGTCTCCGCAATCGCAAATTGGGGGTGAGCCTGAAACCCTAGAACCACCATGACATGAATTGCAAGTTCGGTGAATCCAACTATTGCAAGAAGAGGAAGATGCCCCACGAGACATTCCTATTCAGCTGAAGATGGATGGAAGACAACCACATTTCAAAATCACACAAACCCTAACTTTCAATTATAACATCTGGTCTATGCATACAGTGGAAACAGACACGTCACTGAACAACAATCCATGTCACAGAAAAGGACCACGCTAGCCACTGTTCCGTTAACAATTTAGACGGAGTTAAGGAAAAGGAGTTAATTGAAAAAATTTAACGAAAAGTAAGACCAAATTGAAAAAATTTCAAAAGTAGGACCAAAGTAAAAAAAGTTGACCAAAACTATGACCAAATGACTATTTAAGCCTATATATAATTATTGGACACATTTTTGCTCGAAACCAAAAACAAATATCTTGTTTAAACTATAAATATCATTAGTGATCTTCCAACAACCCAATCTTGGTGTCCAAATACATATTTTTCATTATATTTGTTCATAAAACGCTAAGAAAAACATCAAACAGTTTATATAAACTCTCCTTAACCTCAGCTCTTTCAAGGATGGAAAGTGACAGGAATCAGTTGCAAATCATCTTTTCTGCCAACTGATATTCCAAAAGCCTCAGTCATATCCAAATCTTCATTCTTAATTCCATTGGGAACTTCCCAATCAAAATGATACAATAACAATGCAAGAGGAAACTCCACACTGGTCAAGCCAAATGTAAGGCCAGGGCACATTCTTCTTCCAGCACCAAATGGAATATACTCAAAATTATTGCCTTTGTAGTCAACATCACTTCCAATGAACCTCTCAGGATAAAACCTCTCTGCATCAGTCCAATGATTTGGGTCTCTTCCAATGGCCCAAGCATTGATAATCATCTTGCTTTTCATTGGTATGTGATACCCTTTTATCTCACAAGCTTCTCCACACTCTCTTGGAAGTAGAAGTGGACCAGGAGGGTGCAGTCTCAATGTCTCTTTCACAACACATTTCAAATATTTTAGATTCTCCATCTCACTTTCATTAGGGTCTCCTTCTTTACCAAATACCTCTCTTACCTCAGCTTGTACCTTCTTCATCACTCTTGGATCTTTTATTATCTCTGCCATTGCCCATGTTATGGTTTTAGATGATGTCTCACTCCCCCCTCCATAGATATCCTAATTCAAATTCATGATATCATATTATTCATCTCAATTTTACAGGAAACACTTGCAGGAATACTAATATTCTTTGCAATGGAAGAACAAGCAAGAGCATAATCCACCCAAATGTGTAATCACAGTTAGTGTGAAGTAGCAACTTAGTTTTGCTTCTTGTTTGTGCGGACAAATTTTGTAGACAAATTTGTAATCACAGTTTAAAAGCTAACTAACACATTTCAAAACTTATCATCACACAACAGCAATTTAATAAAACTAAGCACATAGGGAAAAGATCAGAATTGTTCATGAGTTTCTACTATGAAAATAACATGGATAGGAGATGTAGATACTCTTACCAAAATCACAGCCTTGATACCATTGTCACTTAAGCCAAACTCCTCCTTCATGAGAACATCTACAAGATCATCCTCCACTAGTTCACCCTGGCCTTGTGCAGCACTTGACTTAGTCTTTCTATGATCATCCACGATGCTCTGCATTATCTGATCAGTTTGTTGATGATACTTCTCAATCTTAGACTTCAACCCTGAGATGTTCTGAAGCCATGCAGCAGAAGGGTACAAATCTCCCAAGTCAAAACCTCCAGCAACCTCTGTGGCTTTCCTTACAGCTGATATGAACTTTTGATGCTCCCTAAACTTGCTTCCAAGGGCTGTCCTTGAAACAATTGTAGATATTGTTGTAAGGATTTCTTTGGTGAGATTGATGGTTGACCCTTCTCTTGAAGCAATGCTTTTTATGAATTTAGTGAGCTCTTCCTCTCTGATTGGCTGGAAAGATTGGACACGTTTGGAGCTTAGCAGCTCCAACGCACAAATCTTCCTTAGCTGTCTCCAATAGTCACCATAAGGAGAGAAAGCAATGCCCATAGAATCATAAGACATTATCTTTGAAGCTAGTATTGGAGGCCTTGATGCAAAGATAAGATCATGGGTTTTTAACACTTCTTTAGCACATTCTGCAGATGAAACCACAATGGTAGAAACCTCTCCAAGCTTCAGATGCATCAAGGGTCCATGTTTTGCTGATAAATCTCTCAGTCTACGATGGGGAAGTGAGCCAACAAGGTTGTGTATGTTCCCTATGATAGGTAGCCTCCATGGCCCTGGTGGCAATTTTGGAGTTGAGGCAGATTTCTTTGTTATTATTTTGTATGCAATAAACATAAAAATGAAAATGGATATGAAGTAGAGGGTTTGAAGATCCATGTGGAAATAAAACTCAGATCAAGGTTTTCATGTGACCTTCTTCGTCCATTATTTGGTATTAGTAATCTCCTGATTGCAATATACTGTGCATTTTGCTGATGTATTTGATTAATGGAAAACCATTGAAAATGGACAAGAATGTTAACACAGCCAACAACTAGAAACAGAGATATATTTCTATATACAAAACAGTGGTTGAATAGTACATCAAGTGACAAACATTTAGTTTTAAGAACTCCTTACTAAAATCATATGGCTTAAAAAATTGCAGAACCTGAGATAACTATTATATTTTAGAGCAATCATTCTCATATATTTTACGAAACTTGGGTTTGACAATAAATAATTAAGAAAATTACACTGAATTCATACTGAATTACACTCAATACCCCTTACCTGACTGATACACATTGCATCAAGAATGAATGTTTTTAATTCCTAAAAGCGCTAAAAATTTTGCTGCAATCCTTAGCAATACTGTATTCATTCTTAATATTTACAAATATGTAGTTTTAATCCCTCTAAACATGTGTAATAAATTAAAACTACTTTACTTTAATCCGTCTAGAAAGAATTTTGTAAAAGGTTTTCTTTTGAAAGATGAAAAACATTAAATTCAAGCATTCATAACCCAAGAAAAATGATATGGTTGAGGGTGTGGATAACACTGAAATCTGAGAAGCAAAATGGGGATACGGCCATGGTATTCAACCAGAGAAGGAAATGCAGAATGTACTTTTTGATGCTCAGAAAATAAATAATGTAATGAATGATGACAATACTGTCAATCCTGTGCCACATATTTTGGGCTTAGAAGGGTAGGATAAGGTTGCTTTGCAGGATTTTGGGACTATTGAGGAACATCAGAGAAAACAAAGGACTCATAATTGAGATATAATGTGAAAAGGCATGCAATTATAAAACGTTTTTCATTGATTATGATCTTTTTGGAGTTTATTTTTCCATGATACTCTGTGGATCTAACTCGATCTCTATGGTTTTTGGAGTTTATGTTTCTATGGAACTTTTTTCATTGAATCAATTGCTAGTTTTAATTGTAGAAAAAAAAACAGCAGAGACTTGTATATTTATGCACTGAAATTCATATTCAGACACACTTAAATAACATAATAAAGTACCATGCTTCATGACTCTGGAACTACAACTGATCATGAAAAATAATATAAAAACTTAAAGCATCAACTACACACAAAATGACAGATTTTTATTTCACTTATTCAAAGATTAAAACTACTACAATCTCAACATCACGAAGGGTTTGTTGCTTAATGCGAAATTCATGACACAGGCAAAGGAAGATAAGGAAAAGGAACCAAAAACAGATCATCCTTTCTTCTAACTGTGACTTCAAACTCTTCAGTCATGTCCAATTCTTCACTTATCATTCCACTTGGAAGCTTCCAATCAAAGTGATACAGCAACATTGCAAGCGCCAGTTCCATAACTCTGGTTGCAAATGTGCTTCCAGGGCATATCCTTCTTCCACTCCAAAAGGAATGTACTCAAAATTATTTCCTTTGTAGTCAATGGTGCTATCAATGAATCTCTCGGGATAAAACCTCTCTGGTTCAGTCCAATAGTTTGGATCTCTTCCAATTGCCCAAGCATTGACTATGACCTTGGTTTTGGCTGGTATGTTATAGCCATGTATCTCACATGTTTGACCACGTTCTCTTGGAAGCAAAAGAGAACCTGGAGGGTGTAACCTCAAGGTCTCTTTCATAACTAGTTTCAAATATTTGAGTTCATTGAGGGAATTTTCATCTACCCTTCCTTTCATGTTGAATACCTCTCTAACCTCAGCCTATGTTTATTTAAATTTGTGTTTTATATTCAACTTTGCTTAAAATTGTTTTCAAATTTTAAATTTATATTCTTTTTATTGTTATATGAACTAGTTAATTTATGATTTTTTTTTCTATTAACATTATTTTTTATTAACAACTTTAAAACAATTTTAAATAAGGTTTAATGTAAAATATTAATTAAATGAACTTAATTTTGTTAAAAATATTAACTTGAAATATCAATTTTGATAGAAATATTTGTGTACATTTATATAAAAATTAAATTTGATTTCAATTTGGAGAGCGACAAAATTAAGAAAGTGAAAATGACATAAGTGACACATGTCATTGTCACTGTCACATAACTCTGTCACTGTCACGTGACACGATGACAGCTTGACACGTGACAATTTTTTTTTAAATTCAAAAAAATTCAAAAAAAAATTAAAATTAAAAAAAAAATTCAAAAAATTCAAAAAATCGAAGAATTGACACGTGACATCCCATCTAACGTTGTTACTGTATCACTAACGAAAAAGACTACATTAAGATCAAATTTGCAAAATAGGGACCAAATTGAGATGAAAAAAAAAATAGATGGACCAAATTGAGATTTCGCTACGATCAAACATGATTAAACTAAAAAAATTTCATGAAATTATATGAATTTTAATGCAATTAAATATTAATATAATTTTATATTTTTATCATTTTACTTTATTTTATTAATATTTTTTTACAAGAAATTAAAATAAAATCTTAAATATAGTTAAAATAAAATAGTTAATTAAAAAACTAATTTAAAGTTGAAAAACTGGATTAATAATGTTTAGTAATTGATTTAATGTTGCATATTTAGTATAAATCACTAATTTCATGTTATATATTTAAATTATTTAACTTGAGGGGACGAAAGTATAATGTAAATGAAAATTAAAAAAAAATTAACAAATATAATAATTTATAATAAATAATTTTAATAAAAGTAAATATGAATTAAGATATAAAAATGATTAATGATAAAGTAACTAATTTATAAAATAAAACATAATAGGTATGTATTTTGAGAGAACTTAAAAAACAACTTAAGAGCATTGATGGATTATTTTTTATTAAATAAAATATTATAATATTTTAAGAATAAAAAATTTAAAATATATAAGAATTTCTAATAGTTGAATTTCATTCTATATAAAACCATATAAATCTTCTCTCTAGTTTCTACTCAAAAATCTAAAACTAATTGAATGAAGACGTTATTTTTATTTTAAAAAGTGGAGAAAATCTCATTTTTCATGAATATCTCATTGTGTAAATTTAGTTTTGATAGACTTTGTTAGTTCTAAGCAACTTCGAAATGTTTTCTCACTACCTTCTTCCACCTAGCTCACAAGTCACTCATATGTGGTATTACATGTAGCAAAGAACTAGGTGGAGTGTCTTTTATCCTTTTAATTTCAATTTCATAGCTATTACGAGCAAGATCATGTTCATATTGACCCTTGTCGTAATGAGTTTTTTTAGAGATATTAACCAGAAAGATTTAAGACAATAAGCCATGAGTTAAATCTATAGAAGAACTCTAACATTACTTTCAAGATAAAAAATATATTTAACCCATTTTAAAATAATAAATTTATAAATTTTTTCTTTTATATGTTATTCAATTTTTTCATTTCTATAACTCAAGATTACATTTAGATTTTAACACTTTATCATAGTTGGCTTTTGACTTTTCTGCAAAACATAACATCCTTTTTCATTGACTCTTTAAATCCTCTAACCTAAAACTCGACACTTATCATTCAAGGAAAATAAAAACATATCATATTATTAAAGGGAAATGATACTATTATTTTAGTGTTTTTAGCACAACCTTCATTTCTTTTGGTTTTTAGAGACGAAAAGAGGTAGAATACAGAGAAACCCTGTTACTACTTAGCAGAACACCACTAACACGTTACACCTTAACTACTTCAAAGTTTACAAAACCTTTTTGGTTTGGTTAAGATTAAGAATTAGTAAACAAAAATAATTAAAATGAAAATGAAAAAGACACGGAGCTCTTTACTAAAATTATTCTACTGTAGCGGCCATGTCATTTTCTGTTAGCCAATCAATTATATGCTTCCTAATGGTGTGATAAGAAAAGTGTATTTGTAAAAACGTTTTGTACTAGTCAGAGATAAGAAATGAATTCTAAAGTAAGATAGTTTATATATATAATAGAATACCATGCTTCATCACTCTAGCAATTACTACTGATCATGAAAAATAATATAAAAAGCATCTACTTAAACGCAAAATGACAGATTCTTATCTTCAGTTATTAAAAGATTAAAACTACTACGATAGCATCAAAGTGCACCATCTCAACATCATCAAGGGTTTGTTGCTTAATGTGAAATTCATGAGACAGGCAAAGGAAGATAAGGAACAGCAACCAAGAACATATCATGCTTTCTTCTAACTGTGACTCCAAACTGTTCAGTCATGTCCAATTCTTCTCTTATCATTCCACTTGGAAGCTTCCAATCAAAGTGATACAGCAACATTGCAAGGGCCAGTTCCACAACTCTGGATGCAAACGTGCTTCCTGGGCATATCCTTCTTCCAGCTCCAAAAGGAATGTACTCGAAATTATTTCCTTTGTAGTCAAAGGTGCTATCGATGAATCTGCTGCTTCCCTTTGGTAATCTTTGGCCTTAGACTTTGCATCTTTATGATCATTGATGATGTTTTCCATTATCTGGTCAACTTCTTGATGTAACCTCTCAAGCTTGCGCCTCATGCCAGTGACATGTTGCAGCCAAATAGCAGAAGGAAAAAAATCTCCAATGTCAAAACCTCCAGCAACTTTGATTAATTTTGTAGCCACTGATATAAAGTTTTGTTGGTCTTTGCATTTCTTGCCAAAGACAGACCTTGAAGCAATTGTATAAATTGATGAAATAATGGCTTTAGTGAGGTTGATGGGGGATCCTTTCTGTGCATCTACCCATTTGACAAGATTGAAGAGCTCCTCTTCTCTGATTGGCTGGTATGAGTTAACACGTTTTAGGCTTAAAAGCTCCAACATGCAAATTTTTCTTAGTTGCCTCCAATATCTTCCATAAGGAGCAAAAGCTATGTCTGTGTAGTTGTAACTGAGTACATCCATAGATACGACTTTAGGTCTTGTGGCAAAGTTAATATCATGGGTTTTCATCACTTCCTTAGCACACTCAGGAGATGAAATTACAATGGTTGAAACCTCTCCAAGTTGAAGATGCATCAAGGGTCCATATTTTAAGGCCAAGTCTCTTAATTTTCTATGGGGTTGAGAACATAGCAGATTGTGTATATTTCCTATAATAGGTAGTTTTCTAGGTCCATGGGGCATGTTACATGGTGTTTCCTCAGCTTTCTTGTTTGTGTTTCCTTTTTTTCTCACTATAAGGGTTAGGAAGACAAAGAAGATAAGAGCTGAAAAGTAGAGGACTAGTTCAGCCATGGAAGAGAAGCAAATTTCCAATGTCAATCTGATCGTTCTAGTGTCTGTTTATATACACATTATTCATCATTTTACCTACTATTGATGTTAAATTTTCCTTTTGTTCTATAGTGATCTTATAGGTTTCTCCTGTATTGGGAATTTTGTATAGGATTTTATTTATACTTTCATAAAATTTTAAAATTTCAAATTTTTAAACTATTTATCGAATAAAATTAAATTACAATCTTAAAATTTAATATCCAAATCCAGTGAAAGTTATTACAGCAATTTAATCAACATTAATATTTTGAAGCTATTTAAACAGTTACATATTAATCGTAGTGATTCACTAAATAAAGGATGTGAATGAAAAAACATTACAAATAAAAAAGAGAAGGAGAATGCTAACCAGTATCCTAAGGACACTCATTAAGGAATAATAAATGTGTTTTATTATCATCATTTTTACATTGAAAGCTGAAATAATTAAATACATTAATTAAAATAGTATAAATGCACATAATAAATTTTTTAAAAACAAAAATATCCTTTTAATTTTTTAGACAATAACTTACTGTTACAAAACAAGGATTTTAGAATTTTTAAGGTTTTTACTAAAAAGAAAAAAATATTTAATTAAGTCTCACTTTAATTGTTCTTTTTTTTTGTTGTAACATTTTTAGATATTTAACACTAAATTTTTTTGTTGATTTTTCTGTTAATTTATACTTTTTTATGTTGTTTTTTTTTAATTTTTAGATATTTAACACTATTTTTTCTGTTAATTTAAAATTTCTTATATTTAATTATATTTAATTTTTAACAACATTAAAATATAGTTATTTTATTATTTAATTAATTTTTAACTTTTATTTTTGAATATTAAATAAAATATTAGAAACACACGTACAAGATTTATAAGTATTTTTGTTTTTAAAAAAAATAAAATTGTATTAATGATTATTAGGTCAAATTTTATTTAATTTTACATTTACCTATATATTTTTATAGAATTCAATATATATTATGTATATATTTTTATAGAATTCAATATATATTAATTATCCTTAGATCTAACAATACTCAAAAAGAAAACGTAAGTTTGTAAATTTTAAACTTTAATTTTGATTCCACCCAACTTTTAGATACTATGGATTTTTTTTATTAGGTTTGTGCCCCTATAATCAAAGCGATGGCCAAATCTCTTAATTTACTGTGTGCGGGTCTCAATCCCATCACAGATTATTCTTGTGTAGGTATTTGGTATATTATGTTTGGTGGTAGATTTGTTCTCTATTAAACTGTCTACAGCTTTAAATTTCAAAACCGATTAATTAAACTGGCCATTATAAAAATATATGTGTCCGCTAATAATTATATATATACTACAGGTATTTTAATATTTGTTTATAAATAGGTCAGGTGTGAGTGTCATATTAATGATATTCACAAATATTTGTTACTTGAAAAAAATAAAAATAAAAATTTAATTTTTATTTTTATTTTATTAAATTAAATTAAATTATATTATAATTTACTATATATTTTATTAGGTTAAATTTAATTTATATTATATTTTATATTTTGTTATAATTTTATTTAGATTTTATTATAAAATATTTCTTTTAGATATTTGTGGGTATCCACGGACATTCGTTGTTTTGTCTTAAGAATTTTGTGGGTATCTCTTAAGCGGATATCTGACAGGTAACGAGTGGATTTTTTTTTGTTGCAAGCCGAGTAACGGATAGGCACTAGCTGGCCCTACCAGACCCAACCCGTTGTCATCCCTAACTTTAATCATCTTATCTTATTAGTTTAATTTTGAGATGTTATTATGTAAAATATCTTGCAAGATAGTTCTTGTATAATAATTATAAGCTTAAATACTTTTTTAGTCTTAATTTTTGTCACGTTTATTCAATTTAGTCATTTTCTGTGTGAAATCATAATTTTTATCAATTATTGTGAATTTGATCATTTTTACTAACGACGTTTAAATAGTTAACGCGTGTTAACAATGCATATCACATGTTAGGTCATGGTTTGTTTTTTTTTTTATTTTTTATTTTTTTTAATTTCTTTAATTTAAAAAAAAATTATCCATATGTCAAGTCAATAATATGTTACATTTCAATGTCAATATCATGTGTTAGTTCGTAGTTGTGTCATTTCTTTTTGTTCACCTTAGTCTTTATATTTGTTTTTGTTCAATTCAGTTTTCATTTTTGTTCAAACGAAACAATTATGTCCCTTCCAACTTGAGAACAAAATTAATTTTTACATAAATGTTATACTAATATTTTTATTAAAATTGACATTTTTTATTAATTACTTCTGAAATTTAATTATAAATTATTAAATTTAATTATAAATTGAATATAGTTCTTATAATCAATTATTAAATAGAATATAATAATTATAATATTATTATTAGAATATAGTTATTCAATATTTTTTTCGAATAATTATATTTATAAAATATTTATAAAATTTTTAAATGTGAATTTTTGGAATATTAGTATATTTAAAATATAATTATTAGAAGAAAATATTTAATAACTATATTCTAATAATAATATTATAATAATTATATTCTATTTAATAATTGAATATAAGATCTATATTCAATTTATAATTAAATTTAATAATTTATAATTAAATTTAAGAAGTAATTAATAAAAAAATGTCAATTTTAATAAAAAATATTAGTATAACATTTATATAAAAATTCATTCTCAATTTGGAAGGGATAAAATTGCTCAACTTTAACAAAATATTAGGACTGAATTGAAAAAAAAAATAACGAATATAAAGACTAAATCGAACAAAAGAGAATGACACAACCAACACATGACAAGATGCTGACTTGACACATGGACAATTCTTTTTAAATTAAAAAAAATCACAAACTGACATGTGACATACATTAACTATTTAAACGTGGTTAACATAAAAGACTAAATTGACTAAAATCGGAACCTAATTAAATGCGCAAAAAAAAAAAAGGTCAAATTAAACAAAGACCATGAAAATAAAGACCAAAAGAGTATTTAAACCTATATAATATGTAACAATCACCCATAATTAGATGACCATGGAAAACAATTATATTGTCAATATTTTCAACTAAAATATTGTTTAGTATGTTTAATTTTAATATGTTTATTTAAAATTTTATTATAATATCGAAAAACAAAATATCCAACTTATTATATATAATAATTTTATAGTGACTTTAAATTAGAGATCAATCCATAAAAAAATAACATTTTGTTTATGAATTTTGAAGTGAAGATAACACAAGTTAATAATTCTTAATATAAAAATTTACTAAAAAAAATTCTTCATTACAACCAATGTTGTTGATAAAAAAATTATTAGTCATTATAACCAATTTAGATACTAATTTACAAAAATAAAAAATTATTCGTTACTATACTAATCACTAAATTGGTAGTCAATTATAATTTTTTACTCACAATAGCGACTATTTTAGTCAAACCAATAATTTTTTATTTGTAAGTTGATATCTAAATTGGTCACTATAGTGATTAAAATGTTTTTATCACTAAAATTGGTTATTATTTGAGATTTTTCTTATATGATTAATAGCAACGTAATCTATTGTATTTGAACTAAATTGTTATTTTATTGGTTTATTTTGATTTACTATAAATATACGATTTTATTATGTATTAGATAATTGAAAATAAATTTCGTTAAACTTTTAAAAGCATACAATAGGTGGAAAATTTAATTATATGCTAACTAATTCATAAGTTAGTAACATTGTAAAAAAGAAAAAACTTTATATATATATATATATATATATATATATATATATAGAAAATTTTAATTTTTTTTTAAATTATTAATATAGTATATTTAAAAATTAATGGAAATTAAATTTTGTGTCTTTTTATTTTTTTAAAGCACAATATTTATTGTTAATAAATAATAAAATATAAAATTAAATATAATAAAAAATAAAAATATTTAGGTGTAATTATTTTTTTTTGTCTCTGGTTTCATCCAAAAATGTCAAATTGCAATTAAAAAATTATGAGTAAATTGAGACTAAAAAATTTTGAGGACCAACTTAATATTTTTAGGAAATAGGAACCAAACAAGTAACTAAACCAAATATCTATTAATATATTTTTTATTTTCTTTCTTATTATCTCTTTAGTTTTTTACAAAATTATACTCGTCCCTTATGTTTCCTTTTTGTTGTTGAAGAAAAAAAAAAGAAGGTAGATAGAAACTCATTATTTTTACTCTCATTTGTCATTTGTTTTCTTTTTAAAAAAAATGTAACTCTATCTTATCTCACTTGATAATGAAATATTAATTTAATAGTTATTAATATTATTTTTTATTATATATTTTTTCATAATCGATTTTTAATTATGATTTTATTATAATATATTTTCTTCTAATAATTATCTCTTTTACTTTTTTTACTTTTTTATTAGATTATTATAAATTATTTTTTAATATTATTAAAAAAAGTATATCGATGAATTTGTACGGATCAGACGATCCAACATATAATGATTATTGATAAGAAAATCTACAAATGAACTCGTTGGAGGATTCAACGTTTGAACTGATCATACAATTCATTGGTTGTTTTTATGCATTTTTCAAAAAGTGTATTAGTTGTTTTAATTATTCTTATTTTTTATGATTGACAATTTCTATGATGAATGAAAATCAATGAAGCGCAATTATCTAAATATTTCTTATAATAAAAAATAAATCAAAAATATTTTGTAAACAAATCATGTTTCTTGAAACGAGAAAATTTTAACTATTAATGCTCTATCTGTTTGTCTTAAAGTGTTTCAGTTTGTATCATGCGAAAATAGTCTAACACTAACAAAAAATTGTAAGTAAGGAAATATGAACCATTGGATTAAAATAATCTAAGATTCATATTGGATGTCACAAACACACATGGATTTATAATATACCAAATATATATTATATTAAAATCGACCTAATTACTGATAATTTAAATAAATAATAAAATTAATATTTTTTTTGGCCAATGCCAAGTTAAATAACTATTAATATTAAAAATAAATAAAATGAATGTCAACTAACAGACACTAATACTATTTAGGTTAAAATATCTTTTTGTTTCCAATTTTCGTCAAATTTGATCAAATAAGTCCTAATTTTGGTTTTGTGTTCAAATAGTTTCTAATTTTTGTCAATTTTGTTTAATTTGGTCATTTTTTTTGTTAACACCGTTTAAATTACTAACATGTCACTTTGTGATTTTTTTAATTTTTTAATTTTTTAATTTTTTTAATTTTTTAATTTTTTAATTTTTTAATTTTTTTTAAATGTCCACGTGTCAAAGTCAATGTTCTAAATTCAATTTGGTCCCTATATTTGTTATTTTTTTTTAATTTAGTCCCAATTTTGTCTCTATCTAAAATGTGACCAAATTTAATTTTTATATCAAAGTTATAATTATGTGAATTTTAATATATTATATAAAAATATTTAATAAAAAATGTGAATTTTAATATAAAAATTAAATTTGGTTTCAATTTGGAGAGAGACTAAATTGGTTCATGTTAACAAAAATTGAGACTAAATTGAACAAAAATAACAAATATAGGGACCAAATTGAATATAGAACATTAATTTTGGAACGTGGCACGCTGTTGGGTTGACACGTGAGCATTTAAAAAAAGTTCAAAAAATAAAAATAAAAATTCAAAAAAACCACAAAGTGACACGTGTCAGTCAATGTTCATGGCCATTAATGATTTAAACGGTGTTAGCAAAAATGGACCCAATTGGACAAAATTGACGAAAATTGAGACATATTTGAACACAAAACCAAAATTATAATTTATTTGACAAAATTTGATGAAAATTGAAACTAAAAAAAGTATTTTAACCTATTATTTATTTTTGACATTTATGAAGGTTGAAATCAAATACTATTATGACAATAACACAAATACTTTTATTTACTAAAAGAATTTAAAAATGGTTAATGTTGACTTAAATTTGACTAAGTGGACGATATTAGTGTCCAATCCTAAGTAGATTCTATTATAATGACTTACCGTAGGTTAATTATAGTTAGCGTAAACTTAACTAACATATATGTTTTATATATTATAAAATTAAATTTAAAAACAACTTTAAGCTTTTGTACTTTTCCTTTTAGAAAATTATTCTTATGCATTGCATTAGAGTGACTTAGTCAACTCTAATAACACTGCATTTGCGCATATACTATCACTTGGAAGCTAATATATAGTTTTCTTGCAATGTGTTACTAATTTTTATGATTTTAGTTAGAGTGAACAAGAAGTATAAAAAAGAAAATAACAAAAAGGAAAAAGTATGTATGAAAAGTATAAAGTGTTAAGACACATCTATGTTGAATAACTTCTTGTTACAAAGTTTAATGGAAATTGACTTGTTACAGAGTTTAATGGAAATTGAATGTATATTGAAAGTCTATTAAATCTGTTTAGTAATATTCATGTCAATTTTTATACATGTAACTCTTACAGTACTCTTAAAAAAATCTAAGAAATTATACCGTACAAGGAAAAAAAGGTATATGAAGAAATACAATAATTTCATAAGTCAATTCAAAAGGAAAACTAGTGCTGTAATAATGAAAAGACAAATAACATATTGAGGGTACCGAATTTAGAATTCTTAGGGTACTAATTTTGTTTATTTTTAAATGTATTTTTCAGAATGACAATGAAGAGAATAATGTATTAGTTTTGTGTTTTGTAGGTGGTTATAATTGGTTAATTTGTAGATGAAAGGTTATTCAACCACATCAACATTCTAAGTTTCATCATGACTATTTGAAGGAAAATTAGTATTTGACTCATCCATTATATCTTATTAACCACTCCAAGTTTACTAAATTCTAAGACAAACATAATATATAATTCAGTACAAAAAACACAAACAACCGGCAGCAACACAAACTACAAAACAAATGTGTACTCAAACAACAATACAAACAACAATTAAAGCAACCCAACAACATAAATGTGTACTAAGAACAACAACACAAACAACAATTACGAAAACCCAACATCAAACAACTTGATTACAACAATTAATTACAACAATTTACTACACAAACAACAACAAATAGACCAACAATTGCCTCCAAAGAAGTTAATTACAACATAAACTATCAACAACAATTATAACAACAACAATTAGTCCAATTAGTCTAACAACAGCTATCAACAACAATTCGTCCAACAACAACACCTTCAACTCCAATTGAGGGAAATTGAAATTAGGGATAGGGAATTTACAAATTAGAGCAAGAAATCACAAATTAGGGCTGTAAATGGTGAATTAGGAATGAACTTGTTCGTGGTGGTCGCCCTTTGTCAGAATCGTCGTTGTCCGACGTGGTGTGGTGGCTTTGCATTGTCGTTGCATTGTCATCATGGTGTCATGGCTCTGCGTTCGCTATCAGGCTGTGGTGGTTGCATTGCCTTCATCACCATTGGGGTATCACGTTGGACGAAGGAGAAAGACACGAGAATGTTGTGTTGTTCACAAAAGTGTGGTGGCTTTGTGTTGTTCTTTTTGTTTTGGATGCCTCGCACTCACTTCACTCACTGTCGAGTTGGCGGGTCGGGCTGTTGTGAGTTGGCGAGTTGCATTCTCTACCTTGACCTTTTTTTTTGGCAACTTGCGAGCTGGCCTTCCGGGCCTGGCCCTTTTTGCCTTCCCTAACTCTCACTCAGATGGAGTGAATCAAAGCTTAAACATGGAAGATTCTTCCATCTTTGTTCTTAAAATGGATGGTGATTACACTTTGAATTTTACAACTCAAAAGGTAATTTCTACACGTGTTAAGTTACTTGAGTGGATATGAGGTATCACTTTTCACCTTGTTGTTATTATGAGATATGATACAACTAATGGTCAACATGTTAGAAAGACATGTGTTGCTAGGATGTGAAAGAGATTGAAAGTATAGGAAATATAAGTTTAATCTTCAACCTAGTATAACTGGGACAAGGAAATGTGATTGTCCCTTTAAATTGATAGGTAAACTAGTATCCATGCAGATGGTTAGGTATTAAAGGTGATATGTGGGTGTCATAATCATGATTTATTTAAAGAACTGAGCCAATATCGTGATGATTATGCCAGATTATTAGGAAGCTATGACCAAGTGGAAGAACTAAGGAATTCCTTGCTAGTGGATTCCCAGTCAAAGGTATTTTCCATTACATCCTAAACACTACTTAGTATAACTTTAGCATTTAATTTTTATAACCATTTGCGTAATTATGTTTAGGGTAGCATGGAGAAATGGATGACTATACCTGACATGAGATATGTTATTGCCAATAGATATAATGTCATATTAGTGTGTTTGTTATTAGTAAAAAGTATAACAATATTTCCACTATGTTGTACACCACTTGCTGATATAAGGCAACATTGAATAATCGATACAGGACATGTTAATAGTTCACATGTTGTCTAGGTCAGATCTGTATGCAAACGTGTTACTCGAGGTCAAATCACATCATAGCTACTCAACCCTTCATTCCTTTCCATCTCAAGAAAGTGCTCATATATCCCATTTTATATATGAATGAAAGTTTATTTCATTAACAAATTTTAAAGGAAATTCAAAATGAAGGACAATGTATACTTGTAAAAAAGTCAGATATGCAACTAATTGCTTTGTATATGCAAAGCATGCGTCCCTAGTTGCTCTTACATGTGTGCCTGTGTAGCAACTCCTTATGCATATCCCCCACATGTCCTGAGATTTCTGAACAACAATAGGTATGACACACTAATGTAAATGGCGCACTCCTAGTGCCATTGTTCATAACAATCTTGATACAAATCTCTCAACCAAGTTGATCGCACATGGGCCCCTACATTGCCTAAGTTCATATGTGGCCTTTGTCCTATCAACCTCTAACAACTCAATTAGTAGCGCCAAAGCACCAACAGTATCCAGAGACACATTTGGACAAAATAGTCCCATTATAGGTAGATGAAGAAACAAGGTGAAATTCAGTAAAACCAAATTGGATTTTAAAAGTCGGTGTTACCGCATCCTGTCGAATAACCCAAAACACAATCAATCATAAAAACAAATAAGTTACCGTATAAATTGAAGATGAAATGGCATGAACAAAAGGGCTGGAGGAAGTGACAAACAGCTCGTGGTAGATGAAAGAAAGTGATTGAAGGGTGGTAGTGACTAGGAGGTGAGTGTCGTGAATGCCTTGGAGGTGAGGATGAAAGAAAAAAAAAATAGAAAGCTCAAATGGGGGTGAGGAGGAGGTGAGAACGAGATTGAAAGAAAGTGTGAGAGAAAGGTTGTGTTGTGCGACAACTTGGAGACATCAAATAAGGTAAAAGCCATAGTCAGATTTAATCAAAACACATGTAGAGTTAAACAGTAAAAGATTAAAAGGGTAGCAAGGAAAATATGAAAAAGTTGGGGGTGCAGGAAGAAATTCCCAAATTAAAAACATAATCTCAACGCCCATCGTGGGGCTCGAAACCCACGACCACAAGGTTAAGAGCCTTGCGCTCTACCAACTGAGCTAGACGGGCTTTTACTAATTTTTTAATTAGTTCCAAAAAGTTGGGGGTGCAGGAAGAAATTCCCAAATTAAAAACATAATCTCAACGCCCACCGTGGGGCTCGAACCCACGACCACAAGGTTAAGAGCCTTGCGCTCTACCAACTGAGCTAGACGAGCTTTTGCTATTCTTTTAATTAGTTCCAAAATAGGATTCACTAGTATTAATCAACCTTTCAATATGCTAAATTGGTTTTAGGTAATAAATGAAATATGATTATTAGAAAATAATAAATCTCTTTTTCTAATATTTTACACAATTATATTACAATCATGATGACTACTTCAGTTAAATTATAATATATGAATTGATAATGCATAAAAGTAATTCTTTATTAATCTAGAGTTAAGATAAAACAAATTGAATCAAACCATATAAATTTTAAACACATCATTCAAACAATAACAAACTTCAACGAAAATACTAGCCTCCCTTTGTCATAGTATAAATGTTATGTGATCTGAATAAGTACTCACTAAAGAGGTATCATATGGATCTCCGAGATATATAACTCCTTCTTGGTGGTCCTCTTGCACTTCTTCAACATCTTGCAGCTCGTCAACAAGGGGATGGTACTCCACATGTTGGTGTTCACCAACAAAATCCACCCTGTTGCAACATCATCATCACCTTCATCTCATGGGCTTTTCTCCGAGCACACACAATGGACCTTCTTCTCTCACCCTATTGAGAGCTTTCTCCTTGAATTGTACAATCACTGCGAGTTCTTGCCATATCTAAAAAAAAACTTATAACTTCAAATATACCAACAAAAAAATAAAATAAAAAATTAAAATAAAAAATAAAAAATAAACGTGAATAAACCGAATTACGAAATCTGGTATAATCGTATCTTGAAATCTGATAAAACCAAAACTAATTTCAAAAGATGGTGTTACCGCATCCTGTACTGAAAACCGGGAATACCAGATTCTAAAAACTAGGAGTACCAGATTCTAAAAACTGAGAATATCAGATTCTAAAAGCCAAGAATGCCTAAACGGATGTCGAAAATTAGTGACTAAAAATGTGAAACCCGATGACTCTTCTTCATGTTTTTCATGTCTTTCTAGAAACACATAATTGCTAAAGAATAACCCAAAACACAATCAATCACCAAAATAAACTAGTTACCTTGTAAATTGAAGATGAAATGGCATTGAAGAGCTCCAACCAAAAACTAACAACAAAGGGGCTGGAGGAAGTGACAAGCAGCTTGTGGCGGAAGAAAGTGATTGAAGGGGGTGGTGACCAGGAGTTGAGTGACGTTAGCGCCTTGGAGGTGAGGACAAGAAAAGAGAAAAATAGAAAGCTCAAATGGAGTGAGGACCTGAGAACGAGATTGAAAGAAATTGAGAGAGAGGTTGTATTTAGGGATGGCAATGGATGGGGGCGGGACGAGTTTCACAATCTCATACCCATTCCCATAAAAAAAAAATTATCCCCATCCTCATACCTAAACCCAACGGGTATCAAACTTTTGTCTCATCCTCATTTCCACCGTGTAAGAGATATACTTGTACCCATACCCAGTTTTCTTACTGTTTCAATGTTTCAATATTAATTAATTAATTTTTATAAAATAATATAAAATTACAGTAAAGGAAACATAATATTATCAAATATTCAATATTAAGTGGAGGGTTGTTTCTTAGATATCAAATATTTAGAATAAAATTATAATTGTATACATTTCAAATTAGAATACCAAATAAAATTTTATGAGAACCAAAACATTTATTAAATTTTCAAATATTAATGAAACCTAGTTGATAAAATTTAAAAATATTTTTTAAAAAATATAAAAGGAAAACAAATATTAAAATTAAAATATATTTTAAATTTTTGTTTACTTTAATTTTTTAAATTCTAATGAAATCTCTTTTTTATACAATGATAAAAGTTATAACACATCACTTAATCAAAATCATGCAAAGAATAAAGATTAAACTAATAATAATAAAATTTTAACATAAATATTGTATCTTTTGAACTTTAATATATGTTGGATGATGATAAAATAAAAATTCATAACAATTATATTAAATTTTTATATTATAGTAAATAAAATTTATTTATACAATTATATTAACAAAATTACACTTTGATAGTGAGTTAGAAAAAAAATAGTTATATAAAATATATTAAAATAGTATTCTATATGATAGAAATAAACAACAAATAAAAATATTTAAAAAGTTTCAAATATGTGTATTAAAAGTAATTTGGAAGATTATTGAATGAAGTTGCACATAGAAAAACAAATATAATTATTAGTATGATAAGACGAAAAATACCTTGGAGATCTAAGAAAACTTTTCAAATATCAACATAGTCAATGGTTGAGAAATTTGTTTTAGGAAACCAAAAAGGTTCTTCAAATGAAACAAAAATTAATAATAATAGAGTAAACAAGATGAATTTTTTACATTACATAGGAAAAAAGTTATTGAAATGAAACAAAAACTAATAATAATAGAGTAAAGAAGATAAATTTTTTATATTACATAATAAATGAAAGATTTATGCTACTAAACACTTGAATTGAGAGTGTTAAACATTTTCATGTGTAAGGAAAATATATAATAAATAAAAATATTATAAAAGAATAAAAATATTCAAATGTAAGACATAAAAAATATTTAATTAACATACATCAATTGAACAAATGTTATGATAAGATGAAAAATATATTGGATATACGAATGAATTTCATAAAAAACAAAAAATTAGAAGAATTAAAAAAAAAGTGTGTAGTGATATATATATATATATATATATATATATATATATATATAAGATTACTAAATTGATTATGAATAATTTAATAATTTAATCAGAGACGGGGATATGGTGGGGACGGGTATTATGATAGGTATGGAGACGGAAACAGATCAGATATATACATCTCCATACCCATCCTCGTATCCAATTTAAAAAGTCGAGGATTCCCCATACTCAATCAATGTCGAGTTTATTTGTCATCTCTAATTATACATCAAATACGGTAAAAACCATGGTCAAAGATTCAGTCAAAATAGAGTCAAACAGTAAAAGATTAAGAAGGTAATAGGGGAAATATGAAAAAGTTGGGGGTGCAGAAAAAAAAAATGGGAGTGCAGGAAAAAGTCCCTAATTTCTAATGTTGGTCTTATCTTACTTTTGTATGTTAAAATAGACAATTATTCAACATTCTTAACTACGTTTGTTGTTACCTAGTCATCATCTTGGTTTCTCCTATATTGGGATTTTTAAATTTTACAAAGAAAGGATTTAACCTTAGTTTGGTACAATTGGAGTTGGTTTCGTTTAGTTCAATGAAGTCATTATCTTTGAACCGAAGAGTAGTGCAACTTGGTGGTTCCTTGAATCATTTAATTTTATTGGCTTTTATATGCACACAAAAAATCTGTTGGGAACAAACACATTAAATCCCTTTGCTTAAGAACTCAAAGTAAACGTAAAAAAATATGAAAAGATGCAGACAGAAAACTTCTTTTATGTTTGTATGGAAAAAATTTCTGTAAACATTTTTATGAAAAAAATGAAATAAATTTATTTAAAAGATCAAACTAGCTTGTACATAAATTAAAACTTAGTTTTTGGAAGAAAAAAAAAAGTCAATGGTATAACTTGTATATGAGTAGTTTCAGATAATAAAAAAATCACTCAAAGCATACTTGTAATGTGAAAAGGAAAAAAAAAATCAGAATCTAATTTCGCAAAATATCTTCACAATAGACTAAATTTATGGCATTAGATAATTGCTATTTTCTTCGTATTTCTGTAATCTACGTTGATTTCGGTCTAGTTCTTGGTATAGTTTTGTTCCTTTATACCCTTTCTATTATTTTTTATGACTTTCTTTGTGTTTTTTCTTTTAAGAATGAAACTCTTAATTTCTTAATTTATTGTTGAGTGATGATTGGGGTTGTTAGTTCTTTTGAGATCTTAATCTAATTTTTTTGAAAGTATAATTTAATTTAGATCTTTCTCGTGTATCCAAAGATAAATCACAAATTCCTACACAACTAAATATTAATATTGAGAAAAACATGTTAGAAAAATATTAATCAAAATAAATAATAATAATAATAATTATATAATAATAAGAATAAGATAAAGATATGGATAATAAAAGATTTATAAAGTCAAGCATCGAATAATAATAATAATAATATAGAACAAAATTATAAATTTACTAAGGAGTATAAATAGTCTAGATTGAGTTACTTATAACTTTATCTTTAGAGAGAAAACGTCCTAAAAACACAGGACAAAACAAAATGATTTGTGTTTCTCTCCCAGTATACAACAAACTATTAGATTAATCGAGTGCAATGAAGGATCTCTGAACCTTATGAATACCACTGTTTTATAAGATTAGTATAGAGCAGAATAGTGGCGAAACTTGGAAAAAAAATTTATGGGTGCCAAATTAGAATTTTTCAAATTCATTATATGTAACTCTGAGAATTTTAGATAGTTGTTTTTGGTAATCTTTAATTTTTGGATTTTCATGAAATTTTTCAAGTTTAATTGATGTACATGCATCATAAGTCTTATTCTTGAAAAAAATTAATTATTGTACTCTTTATCATAATTTTTCTAATATAAATTTACTACCTCTCACCTATTTAAAAAAAATGAATTTGTCACCACCTAGTGGTACACATTTACTCTTTATCATAATTTTTCTGATATAAATTTACCACCTCTCACCTATTTGGAAAAATATGAATTTTTCACCACCTAACTTATCACATGTAAGAGGAAAATATATGCTGAAGAAAAAAGATACAAAATAAACTAATTCAAAAGAATAAATTAATTGATCTAAAATATTCTTTAACTTATCAATTTTATTGTGGTACAACTTTATTTTGAAAAAGAAGTGATATTGAAGGTAAAACCTGAGATAGAAAGAAAGAGATGAAAAAGAGATGGAAATAGAAAATAGAGAAATGAAAAAACAAAAGAGAAAAAGAGGAGAAAATATATATATATATATATATATATATATATATATATATATATAT
>Ga0209589_1003763_pt1 | contig 26462 bp, 9 predicted proteins | sample CowpeawhiteBW_FD_187525 | JGI IMG/M metagenome (GOLD analysis project Ga0209589, IMG submission 187525) | Root nodule microbial communities of legume samples collected from California USA - Cow pea white BW (SPAdes) (version 2) | ecosystem: Host-associated > Plants > Roots > Nodule | place: USA...
ACTTAGGGAATCAAAAAATAACAAACACAAATGAAAGGGATGAAGGATTAGTGAACTTCCTTTCTAAACATGCTTAGTCTTCTTAAGCATGTGCCTCCATCCTTGGTTGGGGTCAATCCTTCATCAGGAAGTGTAGGAACTGATTTAAGACTCACTGATGCTCTATGCATGAAAGGGTCGCCAAGCAAAAATTAAAAATTTCCTACCATTTTAAATTGGACAATTAGAGGTTGAATTCACATTGATTTATTGCTACCAATCATAATCTATATCTCGGAGGCTAGGCAGAAAACTTTAAAAGCATACTTAAACATCATAGCCTTCAAATTGCGGAATTATCTCTACCAAACTAAGTTCCCAATAATGGAGAAAAGCAAGTACGTGAAAAAGCTTGTGTTTCTTCTCGGTCTCATCATGCTCACTACAATTCAAATTATAAATGTGTTTTGTTGCACAAGAATAACACAATTCATATCAATTCAAACAAATTCTACCCAAAATCAATACAACCAAAGCAGCAACACAAATAGGAGCAAGTTGAAGCAAAGATATCAGTTACCTATCGGTGTGGCAGTGAAGGCGAAACCCTCGATGGCCACCAGAGCTTTACCCACGACGGTAAGCTTCTGCCACCAACGCTGGCAAACTTTACCCATAATAGTGGAACAAGCGTCTCACGAACAGGCACTTAGAAGGTGCGAACCTCATGGTAGATGACGGTGGAAGGGAGAGATGGAGCGATTCAGTCACGGTTGGTGGTGGAGATGGCACGACAACGTCAATGGTTCGGTGGAAAGTGGCGGTTTGATTGTTAGGCAGTGACAGTGAGTGGTGGGCAGTGGTAGTGGAGGATAGAAAAAGAAAACGAGTGGAAAATGAAATTGGAAAGGGGAAAACCAATTCTGATATCTAATTTCATCGACAACCTTACCGACGGTCTACATCCGTTGGTTAGTCCGTCGGTCAACTAATTAAATAATATCATCACTAATGTTACCGACGGATAAACTCCTTCGGTAAAACCAACAGTGATTTTTGTCGGTAATTCTATCGATAAACAACCACAATAATCTCATATATCACATTACCAACGGATATGACCCATCGGTAAACTCAACAACTACATCCGTCGAAAAATACCTATCGATAATTATCAATTTTCTTGTAGTGGATAAAGATAAAACAATAGTTAAATATAGAGATAACTTTACTTCTCTAAAACTTTGACTCATCTCAAGCGCCGGTCTATTTTTCTTAATAATATAAAAAAATTATTTAAAAGAAAACTTAAATATGGAGGTAGAAGTAATAAAACCGTAATTTAATAAAAGAGGAAGGAAAGTAATGTTTCGCTCTACTTTATGTGGGAAAGTGTCATCATGTTATTGCTATCTTGACTTTTTTTTTTACTTGTATATTTTCTTTTTTTTCTTGTATTTTCTTAAATATAATTATATTCAAAACTAAAAGACGAATAAGCTGTGCGTAATTACCAAAATTGATTAATATTTTACACCAATGATATGCTATAAAAGAATACTTCTTCATTATACAAATATTTTTTAGAGAAAAGAATGAAAGAAAAAAAATAGAAGAATTAGTTGATGATAAAGAAAGAAAAGAGGTGTAGGATTAAACGAAGGTGAGGAAAATCTAAGTATGGACCATTGAGTGTGACCTGAAGCCAACCAGATCTGAAACAGTCCCTACATACCCTTCTTAGCCATGTGATTTGTTTCATTCAGCTTTGAGATTTTTCGGATGTTTGTTTCATGAACACTCCATTCTTCTATCTCTATGCTACATCCCATTTTCTTCTGTTTATCTCTCTCTCACCAAACCCCCAATTAATGCACTCTTACACCATGCATGATGGTAGAGCATGTGACTACATGTACGCTCAATGTTCATAACATTGTGTCTGGGACATGTTCGCAAAAGGAGAAAGAGATCATTGACACTCCTCGACTTTATCAATTATCATTCTTAGTCGGAGAATTCAAGTATATTTTCATGGAGAAGGTTTCAATATAAGATTCATATTATACGCGTCCTAGTTAGTCATCGCGACAAATTTTTTATTTTAACATGAAATATTTATTTAATCTATAGAAGATATTGACTAAAATTTTAAGGCTTTAAATATATAAGATTTATTTTTTATATTGTTTAACCTTTTTAATAAGAGACTTACTTAGTATATTAATCCAACTTTTATAGTTAAAAAATAGATGCACTTGATGCCATAAAAAAGCTGAAACTAGTTAAAAATGAAAGGGTTTCATTTTCAATGCCAAGAAAATTTGAAGAAACTAGTTATTATTGAAGTGTTGAATGATTCAGATTTGATGTGGTGCAAGTATGATTCTATGTTTAAAAGTCTGTGCACTGTGGTCAAAAATTAAAATTATCTGTGTTTGTGTTTGAAAGTGAAAGATAGTTAAGGTCAAAGAACGCCATTTGATTTTGTTCTCCCAAAACATTTGTTCATTCTGCTCCTAGATTCAAGGTATTATAGTTTAATAATCGTTTCATAATATAGTTTATATCAATGACGCTTTGATGCTGCGAATGAAGATCTTAATTTGGACAATATGATGACTTCCAAGCAATGATTTTCGTTTTAATCATTATTTGTTTTGTTGGAAATTTTACTCATCAATCTTAGAAATTTGCAATTAATTATTTTTATTCACAAGACTTAAAAGGATATAATTTTATTAAAATATTTTGTGAGCTCCCTCGTTTTGGAACATTCATATCATGAATAATTCGTGTTCATTTTTTATCATATGAAGTTTACAACTTTTACAGTATTATAAGTGATATTAGATTAAAATATTAAAAGAAATTAATATAAAGAAAGGTTAAAATACTTTTTTGTCCTAATTTTCGTCAAATTTTGTTAAATCAATCCTAATTTTATTTTTGTGTTCAAATAGGTCTTAATTTTCGTCACTTTTGTTCAATTTAGTCATTTTTACTAACACCGTTTAGATCATTAACGACTATGAACAGTAACGCCATATGTCACTTTGTAGTTTTCTTTTATTTTTTAAATGTTCAATTATCAACTGAGCAACATGCCACGTGTCACCGTCAATGTTTTATATTCAATTTAGTTCTTATATTTGTTATTTTTGTTCAATTGAGTTTCAAATTTTTTAAAAATTGAGCAATTTTGTCATTCTCAAAATTGGAACCAAATTTAATTTTTATATTAAAATTAACATTTTTTAATAAATATTTTTATTAAATATATTAAAGTTCACATCATTATAACTTTTATATAAAAATTAAATTTGGTCTCAATTTCGAAAGGGAAAAAATTGCTCAATTTTAAATAAAATTGGGACTCAATTGAACAAAAATGACAAATATAGAGACTAAATTGAATTTAAAATATTGATTCTGACACGTGGCACGCTACTCGTTTGACACATGAATATTTTTAAAAAATTAAAAATAAATTAAAAAATAAATTAAAAGATAAATAAATAATAAAATAGAATAACCACGAAGTGACACATGGCAATCACTATTGATGACCGTTAATGATTTAAACTGTATTAGTAAAAAATTATCAAATTGAACAAAATTGACCAAAATTGAAACCTATTTTAGTACAAAACAAAATTAAAATTGATTTGACAAAACTAGACAAAATTAGGAAAAAATGTATTTTAACCAAAAAAAATCTTTATTCTTTCTGATTAGTGCTTAAAACTTCTAATTGTGAATTATATTTCTATATCTTTTTATACATCCATTATATTATCTATAAATAAAAGTACAATCAAAATAAAAGTAGTAATTTATACTAAATATATTACCCACTGTAATAGAGTATATTATTTTTAAGAAAATAAATAATTTTACACTGTTGAACAAAAAAAAACAGTTTGAATGTATTAATTAAATTTAGGTTTAATTACTCATATCATATTCATTTTGGTTCGAAAATTTAAAAATGGTACCTACTTTGAACTTTGTCTCAATTTAGTACCTAATTTTGATTATTGCATCAATGTAGTACCCTCCGTTAAGTTTTCACAAACGCCGTTAACTACCTTAGGTACTAAATTAAAACCAATAAATATATATGGGTACTAAATTAAGATAAAATTCAAAATGGATACCATTTCAAAATTTTCGAATAAAAATGCGTCTAATCCGAGTAATGAAGCCTTAAATTTACGGTAGTTTAATTTTAACTTATCATGTGAAAATAATGCTGAAAAAGGAAAAAGACAAAAAAAAAATGAAGAGAGAGATTGAAAAGGTTCATAAATAGTGGTGTATTAATTGGTTAGAATATCCTTTTCAGAGTTACGATAGATTAACAAACTTTTTAACAAAGTTTTTGACAAAATTTCCTATTCAAGTAAAAAAACATTATTTTATTATTTTATTTTAATTAAAAAATAAAAATTTAATCTGTTTTAATTCTATTTTTAGAAACTTTGTTAAATTTGTCAAAAGTTTCTTTGTCAAGAGGTAATTTTCCTCCTTTTCATGATGGTAGTTTGGTGTATGCATAGTAAAATGGGAAGGCACTAATTTTGGTTATTGGGTTTTCCGAAATTTGAAGGTTCCTGTTAGCTTGTATTTTATTGGGTGCAAAAAGACAACACCGTTGTGAGTTGAGGAGATGGCAGTATTTTATTAGTGAAATCATCGATCTTATAACCAACGACACCGCCCAGTATCATTGTCGTGCTCCAACGGCGGAAACATTGGAGAACATTCGCAAGATTTAACAAATATTGACCCATTTATGGAACACAAAATATTTAAATCAAATAACCACTTAATTACTTTTATTAAAAAATATTTTATTCAATAATTAACTTTTTATTTTTGTTTAAATGTTATATCTCTACTTTTATTACCAATAAAATAAAATTATAATTATTTTTTCTATTTTATGTAAGGCTCAATTATTTTCTACTTTTAAGGACTGTCCCCTAAAGCAGTCAAGGTCTCTCATTCTGCATTCACTTGCCAAAATCAGTTCTCTCACTCTTTCTTTTTTCTCTCCATAGAAGCTCTATTAGGTTTGGGTCTTACCCTTCTTCGCGTTAGCTCAACCCCATTCTTCAGTCCATGTAAGTTGATTCTCCACTGTACCTTTTTCATTCACAGCTCTGTCATCATGATTCTAACTAGGGTTCACCATGGTAACCCATTTTGAATCTATTCCACTATTTTATCGCTCGTGAATCTGCTCTATGGTCGGTATTACTCACTTGCTTGGGTAGTACTCACTTGCTTGGGTGTCGGGATATTTTGCTAGCTTTTTCCAAATAAGGGAAGCTAGAGTTTCTGTTTTTAAAGTTATTTTGCCGATTTTTGGTCTGTTTGTATGGCTGTGATGCTTGAATGAAGTTGTTGGTCGAATAAAAATGTATGGTGTGCGAGTATGTCTGATTGATGTGGCGCTACTGTTTTTTTCTACATTACACACTTTTCATAAAATGAAGGTTTCTACTACGTTAACTGTTGGATCAACTAAAATTTTAACAGCTGATCCTTAACACATAGCTCTTGACCTTGACTGGTCGGATCTTGAATCAGAGTTCTGTAGTGAGAGTAGTTTTTATTGCAAGGTCACTATAGTTTGGTTGTTGACAACACTGCACATTTTTCGTAAAATGAAGGTTCCTACTTCATTAACCGTTGGATCGAGCTGATATTTTAACAGTTGATCCTTAACACATATTTCGTGACTTTGACCGGTCGGATCTTGAATCGGAACTCTGTAGTGAGAGCAGTTTTTATCACAAGGTCACTGTAGTTTGGTTGTTAACAGCATTGACCTTTGTTGCTTGTTTGGTGCATAACTTTCTTTATAGTTATTCAATTAAGTTGATTCTTGATTCAAAATTTTATTTCTACAAGCTACAGTTTTATTTCTAAAATCCCAAAATCGTTTGCATAATTGATTGTTATGTGTGTGGTTTTCTCTTATTGCGATGATCATTAATTTATTGATGTGAGCAGATGCGAGAAATCCTCGTGGTCAACAGGAAAATGGTAATTCTACTACATAGCTCTGAGTTGGATTCTGCTTTTGGGTCTTCCTTTAGGGTTGTGGCCCATGTACCGATTTATCTTGACCCTGTATTTTGAATACTTTAGACCCTTTACTTGTTTTGTATCGGCATCGTGGTGTGCTCTTGATTACTTTCCTTTAAAGTACCTTGGATACTTGTAGGAGCGACGTTATACTCCTTGACTCAACTTCTTATATTATTTTGTGTAATGTATCATTTAATTACATTATTATTTAAATGGGAGGTTACATTTTATGTTTTGAATTATGCATCAACTTCTTTTTAATTTTGGTTTAATTACTCGGATAGTACCCACTTTGGTACAAGTGTCTCAATCTGGTACCCGCTTTTAAAAAAATGTCAATTGCATCCCAACTTTTAAAAAAGTGCTTCAATTAGGTCCCTTTCAGACGGAGTTGACTAACGTCGTTAGTTAACGTGTCACGTGTCAGTATGTGGTTTTTTTTATTTTTTGAAAAAAAAATGTCACGTGTCAGGTCTATGTGAGTGACACGTGGCATTGTCAGTACCACGTGGCATTGCAATGCCACGTGTCAGTGTCATATCATATGTCATTGTGTTGATTTCGATTTAGTTCCTATATATGTCTTTTTGTTTCAATTTGGTACCCACTTATGTATATATGATTCAATCTTGACCTAATTTTTTTTAATAATTAAAATCCATTTTTTATAAAATTAAAAGTAATTAAGTATAAAAGATTTACAAAATTTAAGTATTTGATATTTATATTAAAATTTAGTGGTAAAGTCATTTTTAGTAAAAAAAATTAGTATAACATTCAGACAAATAAAAATTTTGGATTAAAATTAGTAAGAGACAATATTGTTCTATTTTGGATTAAAAAAATAATAATTAACAAAATATGAGTACTTAATAAAAAAAATAATTAATAAAGTAATATGTTAAAAAGTCATTTTTAATAAAAAATATTAGTAAAACATTTTATACAAATAATATTTATACTTAATTAGTTTTAATCTTAAAAAAAATGAATTACAAAAATATTTTACTTATTAAAAAAATTGGAACAAAATTGAATTAGATATACATAAGTGGGTACCAAATTGAAACAAAAAGACATATATATGGACTAAATCGAAATCAACACAATGGTATCTGATAGTGACACTGACATGTGGCATTGCAATGTCACGTGGCACTGACAATGTCACGTGTCACACGCAGGGACCTGACACGTGACATTTTTTTTCAAAAAATTCAAAAAAATTCAAAAAATTTAAAAAACAAATATTAAAAAAATAAAATAAAAATTCAAAAAAACCACAGACTGACACCTGACACGTTGACTAACGGCTTTAGTCAACTCCGTCTGAAAGGACCTAATTGAAGTACTTTTTCAAAAGTTGGGATGCAATTGACATTTTTTTGAAAGTGGGTACCATGTTGACACACCTGTACCAAAGTAGATATCATCCGAGTAATTAAACCTTTTAATTTTATCTTATTCGTTATCCAACTTATTGGTTAACAATCAAATTAAATCAATTGACAAAATCAAATCAATTGGCAAGTTTTTTAATAACAACTTTATTTAAAACATTAAATTGAAGAGATATTAAAATTTAATTAGGTAAATTTTATTAAAATTAAAATAAATAAATACTTAATTCTATTATTGTGTTTTTAAATGAGGACTTTAGTTGAACTTAAATAGTAATATTTAACTGAATAAAACAGATATACAATGATATAAAATAAAGGTTGCATTGGAAGCACTTGAGAACTGAAGAATGGAAATTATCCATGCTACGTGGGTCCCACGGATGAGAAGTTTAGGCTTAGCGTCAACGAAAATCTCTGTTCCCTTGCTTTCGGGGAGTATGGCAGAAAAAGTCGGAAGAAAAAGCAGTAACAAGGTTTAATTACTGATTTAATATTTTAATTTGTTAATTTTTTTTCTTTTATTATTTTTAAATTTAATTTGGTTTTTTAATTTGTTTAAAAATATTTAATTTAATTATGTTTGTTAAGTTGATGTTAATGTTTCTACATGTGTCATTAAGTAGAATTTTTAATTTTTTTTAATTTAAAAAAACATAAATTGTTAGATGTTAAGTTATGGTCATGTCATTTGTTAATTCATGAAATATTTGTAATTTTTATTAATTTAAAAAAGAAAACTATTTTAGAAAAGAAATAAAGCGTCATGTATCAACTCAACAGTGATTGTTTCAATTTAGTCATTTTATTTACCATTTTGATTCAATTTAGTATATCTGGGATAAATTTGGATTTGATCTATGCTTGGTATTTGTGAAGGTTTCTAGGGAAGTTTATAAATGTTTTGAGAATGCAGAATTATGTAGAAATCATGTTCTGCAGAATTAAGCAGACCCACTTGGCGAGCATTAGGCAAGTTTCAAGTCATGGACTCACTTACTTTGAGGTTGTTGTGCAAGCATTTACTCATTGGGAGACTTAATTGAAACATTGTCCTCTAGAGCCCTAGCGATACACTTGTTAAGCAAGCAATCTGTCATTGGTTGAAAATGTACTTTTCGTCTAGCGAGAAGATGTGTTTGCTAAGCGAGTGAATCTAGGGATGTCATTGGGACGAGTAGGGTATGGGTAGTAGTTCCTCCGTACCCTATCCGCTAAATAAATATTTGCTTCGTATCTGTACCCATATTCGTGCGGGTATCCGTTATGCAGGTATCCACATATATTTTTAATATTCACGAATATCCACGGGTACCCGGCAGTATTTACAAAAGAAAAATTTAATATTTAATAACAAATTTTAACTATAAATTCAAATAAAAATATAATGCATAACATTTATAAATTTCAAACAAAGTGAAAATGATCCATTTAAATAATGTTGAATGACACTTTACAAATAAATGGATATTTTTTAAAACTAACTAATAAAAAATAACTCATTCAATATTAATGTGTTAATGTTTTAATAATTTATTTTTAATTTAAATTAGAGTATATCAGGTATGGGTATCCACGGGTACGGATATAATGATATCCGTACCTGCCCCATTAACAAGCGGGTATAAAAAAATACATGTATCTGTTACCTGCGGGTATCTATTTTCAATGTCTATTTCTTATCCATTACGGGTTTTATTCGCGGATACCCACAGATACGAATTTTTTGACATTCCTAAATAGATCAGAACAACATGTGTTAGTTGATTTATTTTGGAAACTCCGTATGTTTCTATATATGAATATTAATGGTATTTGAATTGCATATATAAATAATTATTATTTTATTTTATTTTTCTAATTATTATCTTTAATTTAAATAAATAATAACTTAACAAATAATTATCTAAGTTGAATTTAACTTTGAATTTTTGAATTTTATACCTTTTGTATTTTAAAATTTTTATAAAATTATATTAAAAATTTTATATTTTACAATATTTTTAATTTATAAACTTTTTCTCGATAAAAATTTTCTATAAAAGTTCTATACTTTTTAATATTTTAAATATTTTATTATTAAAAATTAAATGTTTTACATTAATATTTCTAATTTTTAACTTTACATTAAATTTATTTTGAAATATCTTCTTCACCTATTGTAACACCCCATTTAATTAATAAAGTTAATTAAAGGAGATGTCACATAGTATAATATAAGAAGCAAGATCAATGGAATATAACATCACTTCTACAGATATCCAAGGTACTTATAGGACAATAATTGAGGCACACCACGATGCCGATACAGAACGGGGTAGAAAGTCTAAAGTATCCAAAATACAATGCTAATAATGTAATACATGGGCCACAGCCTTAACAAAAGACATAATGAGTAGAGCCCAAGTCCAAATGACTAAGTAGTGGAACCTCCATCACCTTGTTGGCCACGAGGAGTTCTCGTATCTGCTTACATCAATAAATTGATGATCATCGCAAGAAGAGAGAGCCACACAAGCAAGACATACAACAAATAAAATGGTAAGCTAGAGCAGAAAATGATTTATCATACAGTTACATACACTTTTATAGTTCAAGATGCATAAGCCAACCAATCATGTTAGGACTTGAAAACAATACACTAAGACTCAGACACGACCCATCCGAATACATATAATTAGTCGGATTCAACGGATGCTTGCACTTGTGGTGGATTTCCCTGCTCTACCGAGCTGCTCACCCGTGAGCTAAGTGTTACAATGTCTCAACCCTCACACACAAGGTTAGTCCTTAATGGGTTTCAGGCCTCCTACTACTTTCACCACAAGATTCAGTCCGCTCTATGTAAGACTAATTGACTCCTTAGAGTGTCAGGATGCAACCTTACCTTGAATCCTTACTAAATTATATAGATGGGGCACCACCATGAACTTCCACTAATAGGGGTCATGGAATTACGTCCCGACCAACTGAGGCACCACCATGAGGTCTCACCTAGAGGCTCATGGAATTACGCCCTAACCCAATGAGGCACCACCACGAAACTATCATGAAATTACGTCCTAACCATAAGCACAACTTGTTCCAACAATCCATAGAACATAATCATCCATACCAATTCCATTCCACTCTTATAACCAACCATTCCATACTCATTACATGCCAAGATCATGCCAAACTCATTACTCCAGTCCATACAATCAGAGATTTCATGCATATCCATATGTTTCATACTTTGAATGGAACTAGTCAAGCGAGTTCTTGCCTAGGCGAAAGGAGCTCGCCTGAGCAAGGGCTTCTAGCCTAAGCGAGAACTGGACAGAGACATGCTCAAGTGTTGTTTTCTTCTCTGTTTATGGTTAATGGTCACATGTTTGATTGAGTTATTCTGTGAAAGCATGAATTGGGTGAATATGCATGTATTAAATGGTTTATGGGCTGGAATTGATGAGCTGGAATTGATGAGTTGGGTATGAGTATGCATATGAAACATGATTGGGTGGTTGGTGGAATATTGGCATGAGATTGGTATGCATGATAAATCTATGATTGGTTGGTGAGACATGGTTATGGTATGGTTAGGACGTAATTCCATGAATCTCTTGGTGAGATCTCATGGTGGTGCCTCATGTAATGGACGTAATTCCATGAACCTCTTGGTGAGAGTTCATGGTGGTGCCTCATGTAATGGACGTAATTCCATGACCCTTTTGGTGAGATCTCATAGTGGTGCCTCAGGTAATCGATGTAATTCCACGAATCTCTTAGTAAGGTTTCGTGGTGGTGCCTCGGTATATAATTAAGTAAGGATTCAAGTAAGGATTGCATCATGAAGCTCTAAAGAGTCAGTTAGTCTCACGTAGAGCGTACTGAGTCAAGCGGTGAGAGTAGTAGGAGGCCCTAGTTTTGGCAAGATAATGGCCTTATATGTTTGAAGGCTAACCACAAGTGCAAACATCCAGTGAATCCGATTGATTATATGTATCCGGATAATTGAGTTGTAGAGTCTTACTTGTTTGCTATCACATGCTTGGTTGATTCGTGTATTCTTGACTTTTAAATTGCATGTTCAATTGTATGATAAAACCTTTTTACTTTAACTTACCCTTTATGTTTGCTTGTGTGTTTTGTGTGTGGTTTTCTCCTTCTGCGATGATCATCAATTTATTGATGTGAGCAGATGTGAGAACCCCTAGTGGTCATCAGGGTGATGGAAACTCCGCTGCGTAGCTAACCTTAGGTTGGATTCCCTTACTCTGAGTACTCTCTTTAAGTTTGTGGCCTATGTACTGTACTTGCTCTATGAGCATATATTTTGGATAACTGTCAAAACGTTTATTCTTGTCTTCCTTTGTTAATGACATTGTGATGTGCCTAGTTTTATCTCTGTGTATTTTCGATAATTGTGAGGAGTGACACTTGTACTCCATGACAATGCTCTTTACGTTATATCTTATGTGATGTTTCATTTAATTAATTGTATTTATTAAATGGGACGTTACATGGTTAGAATTAATATAGAAATTTGATTTTTATTTTAAAATATATTAAAAACGTTTTTAATATATTAATATAAATGTATTTTAAAGACTCAAGAGAAAAACAACATCAGAATTTTAATTCGTCAATTTAGTATTTAAACAAGTAAAAAGTTTAATTTAATTCCTGGATATGATAGCTTAACTACAAGATGATTCCTGAGTTGAATTGATTCTAAAACTTAATAAAGATAATATAAGAACATAATTGTGAGTATTCAATGACCGAGTCATGATTTACCCTTTGTTTTATCGGTGATGGTGATTGAAGGGAGAACTAATATCAAAGCAGCTTAATATTCAATTAAAATCAGAGTTAAACATCGCAGACCGGATCAACACTACGTATTAATTGATTATAGAAAAAAGTGCTGAAAATTTTGGAAGATTGAAATCATAATTTTTGTTATCCATCAGAAAATTATGATTAAAAAAATACTCAAAAAGGAATACAACTTTTAAAAAGTCTATGAAGTAATGTTGTGGGGGATTATGCATCTATATTCAGTTATGAATCTCTTCTGCAGTATCCTCATTCCATACTGTTCAGCATTACTGAAAATATGTACCCTACAACATTGTACAAGCAATTTACTGCAAAAATGTTTTAAAATTTTTATTATTAAATCAAACCTTTCATTTCAAACTTCTTTTTTATTTTTCTTATTTATCTTTTTTTTAATATGTTTTTATTGTACATTTACAATTTTTCAAACAATATTGTCTAGGGTCTTACATCACTGGGTCCATGCTCATGATTTTTCATTTGGTTTCCCACCAATATATACTGTCAAGAATACCTCACACTACATTTCTTCTTCTAATTAATTAATAGTTCACATCACATTGGGATTGGCTTTTCCATTTTTTTCCTCCATCATCGTTATTCTTCTTCTTCTTCATCTTCTTCATCTTCTTCCCTTTCTTCTGAATTCAGCCAAAACATGAATATAAATGCTCACAAGGAGGAAAAAGCATGCTGCTATTTCCACCCAAAACAAGTAGTTGTTGGTGTGTGCCCCTTGTGCTTGAATGAGAGGCTCCTCATACTGGCCGCAAAACAATACCATCACCACCGTCATCATCACCATCACAGGCTTCAAAGTTCCACTCAGAGGAAGCCTTCAGCTTCTATTCACAAGATCTTTGCTTTTGGTTCTCTCTTCACTCGCCACCAATTCAAATCTCACCACTACTATGATCAAGATGATGCCTCTCCCAGCCCAGAAGGAAAGACCTTATTTTGCACATTGCTTGATATTGCTATTGTCAAATTTTATTACCCTTTTTTCCTTTTAATCTCCCTCTATGCTTAATTATCTTAGGTGGGGGTAAGTTAAATTTGCAAGTGCTGCATCGCTGTTGGTGGTTTCTTTAATCTTCTTTCATCTCATTTTCATTTACCTTGTTCAATGTGCATACATGGTGGGTGAAACATTGCCATTAATCAATGAAGAGTTTGCATATAGCATAGCATGTGCATGTGTGTATCTTCATGTGCAAGATTAGACTATGATGACGATGAAATTAAGGTAAAAACCACGTAGCTGCTAAGAGTGCCAACACACCATAAAGTGAAGGTTTTCAAATGTTCATTTTCTTTATTGATCCTTCTTCAATTCTTCCTCCTGGCGTGGTGTGTGGGGGTCATACGCAAAACGACAAGAGAACTATAACACCGAAAACATGTTTTGTTTGAGATTATATAGATTTGCTGGGGAATTGAGTTACAAAACAAATTATTGGGCAAGATGTCATTCATGTTTCTGGCATATTGTTTATGATACATATGTCAGTGTCTAAAACAGTTTGAAGAAAAATTGCGCCAACAAAAGTCGATTACGAACCCCTTCTAACTTGGGCAAAAATTCATCATATAGATGCATAAGTTGGTGGTGTGTGTATGCGTGTATTATATTTATTTAAAGCAAATCTATGTATCTGTTCCACTGACTGGTTTTGTTTGTTATTCTATTATGTACATCTACCTTTAAAACATGTTAATTTGTCTTATGTGTGATAGAACTACATAATTTAAAGTATAAACCTAAACTAAACACATTTAATTAGCCTCCTCTATTAACTTTCTTCTGTAGAACTTGTAGTTAAGAATAACTTCTTTTTATGTGGATGTGTTGTGTCTTCAAGTTATAATGACAATGTGGAATTGGTTGAACTTTTCAGAATCGTTCATCTCAATGAAGTTTGAAGAAAATGGTGTGGCTTCATGGGAAAAGAGCACTCTCTCTAACATGTCTAATAAAGTATGTGTAGAGGGCAAGGTCCTAGAGAAAGAGGAAAAGGAGAACAAGAGTGTGATAGAGCATGGAAAGTCAAATAACGCGTTTAGATGGAGAAAGCGTATGGGCCGTTTGGTCCATTTCATCCAATGGAAGAGGTCCAACAAGGGTGGTGTGGGCCATGTTGGTAGCAAGGTTGAAGGAGTGAAGGTTAGAAAGGGTTGGATGAGATCATTGACAAAGAGGAAGACCGCGGAATAAAGGGGTAAAAGGAAAGTGACATGTACCAACAACACTTGCTTCTCTTTTTTTTCTCTCTCTCTCTCTTTTTGTGGTTACTACTTACTACTACTAAGTGTGGATGAGAATTTTTTTACAATAATATAATACCACTACTAAGAAGAAGTAGGTAGAGTCAAAGATAGGTTTGTTGATTGATCTCTTGAAAATGTGCTTTAGATACATGAAAGTTAAAAAAAGTGAGTAATTTGCATGCTTTGAGGACTTGGGAATGAAGTTCTTGTAATCCCTTTCTGCTTTGTAGTTTTTTTTTTTATTCTTTTATTTTATTTTATTTCTAGTTGTTGTGGCATGGACACATGTAGTACAGGCTAGCTGTAAATGAGAAAAACATTAAGTGTTCCTTTCCACACCGCACTGAAAAAAAAAAAATCCATGTTAGGTACTCATAGTGGGAAACAAATTAAGCATAAGGGCCCTATAACATTGTGCTCTGGGGCTTGTATTGATGGTGGCCAAAATGTCTTGTTACCTCATCTCTCAAAAATTGATTTTTTTATTCAATTGATACATGTTTAATTTTTTTTTCAATGAGATTTTAGGTTTGATCTTTGTCTATAAGATTTTCACTAAAGAACTAGTTTATCATATATTTGTGATTGAATGCGAACAATATTGTCTTTTAAAGAATTAAAAATATCTTTTATTATTATAGCTATCTTGTGCTTTTCATATAAATTATTTATAGTTAGAAATAACTATTAACACCATTTGGGTTATATAAGGTGAGTATTTCTTTTATAATTTTCTAATTTTTTTCTTAGAGTAACATCAATCATTAAATAATTAGGTTAAGAATTACGAACAACTATCACTTGAACAACAAATGTTTCTAACATTAAAACATCTATTTTTAGAGAATTTTTTCATCCAAATTATAGAATATATATTAGTAATTATTCTCATCCAAATCTTAAAATCTAATTGAATTTATCCTATCCAATCAGAGGCTTCCCAATTGGTATGATGTTGTCAAAGTTATCGAAGATCATTTTCTGGCCATGAAATTGAAATGGGATGCATTATGGGTAGGACCATTATAGTTGCCACATTGGGATCACAATAGAAAGGACCAATAGAGAAAAACTTCACCGACTAAACAAAATTGACTAGACAAACCATGAAAACTTTACCCCAAATACGTGCATCAGATTAGGGTAGACACACACAGAGTGAGGCACCATTATCTCTATGGAAAATGTACTGTTTTTATTTTATTTTACTTAGACGTGTTTTTTTTTTTCAATTTATTTAAGTTTTATTTCATTTATCATATAAATTTATGGTATATAAATAAATATAAACGTACTGTATATAAATAAATATAAACTTACGGTATATAAACAAATATAAATTTTGGTTTTATAAATTAGTTTATAAGATTGAACTAATATAAAAATCAATATTAAGTATATAAATAAATATAAATTTTGGTTTTATAAATTAGTTTATAAGATCGTATTAGATCTAAAAATCAATATTAAGATAATATTATAGTTATCTCAAATTTATTGTAATAATTTTCATTGTTAACTTAATACTTCATTTATTATCGAGTTATTACCACACCATTTATAAATATTTATAAATATCTTTTTATAAGTCCGTTTGATTTTATAAAGTTAAATTAAAATTCTTAAGATATTTTAATATAGTTATTTTAGTATATGAGTTTTACCATAATACAAAAAATTGAATATAAATTTTTCATATTGTATATGTCATATGGAAAAATTCTTAGTTGCTTCCCAAGTTAAAAATTCTTACATTTTTTTACATTGAAAAAAGTGCTTAGTTTAGCATGGAAAGACTCACCAACATTGAAATTTCTCTTATTAATTTATTTCAACCAAACAGCTAACCCTTTTAATTCCTCTTCAGTTTCTAGTTTCTCCTTTCAATCTCTCACCTATTTTATTTCTCTACCAAGTACATTGTTAATTTTTACTCCACTCTCATTCTATTCTATCTTGTTTCTTTCTCATCACAATTATTTCTGTTTTTGTTGTTCTTATTCTTTTTCAATTTTTTCTACTCTTTTCTCCGTCTCCTTTTCTACCGGAATTCACCTCAAGTTTATGATGACTCATAGGTTTAATCTGTCCCTATTTGTGTAGACTCTAGACTGGGCCTAAAGCCTTCTTTCATCTTTGGTGGGAAAAAGAAGGAACCCCACTTATTCCATTGCATGTGAACTTTGGTACAATTCATAGGTAAAGAGAAAAACCTACAAACTAAGGTGGGGTGTCCCTATCATCTGAGGGAGCATTCGACTACATTTAGCTATTTTCTATAATCTTCATCTCTTGACCCGTGCTTAATTTGCAAGCCCACTTAGTGCATGCTCTAAAATAAAATGAGATATTTCTCACATGAAAAACTTGTATTTCAAGAAAAAAAAATTACTAAAGATTAAATTCAAACAATACTCCAACCATTTCATATTAAAATTAATATATTAGTCTATTTAATTGAACCTTTATATTAACTTACTCGTGGCTTTTGGAAAACTGAATTTAATTTGTTAATAAAATAATACAAAGGACAAGCCTAGAAGAAGATAAGGACACACAACCCACCACTCTCACAGCATTTAGTATATGTGGTTTGACACATTTATTTTAAGTTGAAACAAATGAAAACATAAGTCATATCAATACTGATACAACCTCACATTTAATGCTTAACCTTTAAATTTTTTAGTTGTATTACTCATTTTATATTTACCCTTTTAAGTTTTTAAAGCTCCAAAGAAATTCAATTAATTTTTCCATAGTTTTAGTTATAAAATAGTTACAAAGTGACAAATTAAGTATAGAAGTAAAAAAAAAAAAAAAAAAAAACCTTTATACACATTGTCCTCGATAAATGACAATGTTCATCAATGCACCTAGTTAAGCCAAAAGTAAAGGAAACCTCCATTGACTTTGGTCAAAACAGCCTTGTCACATTGTAATAACCAAAGAGATATGAGTAATGCTATTTTAGACTAAAAGCACTACATTAGTTAGGCTTCTGTTCACATCTTTCCCTGTCCCTTTGGGATTATCTCCACTTTTTCTAAATTATTACTCTCATTACGAATGAGGATTGCGTACAAAATTTTATTTATAAAATGAATATCCCGTTTGTTAATAAAAAAAAACTCCTTTCTAAATAAGTAATTTATGACATCTAATAAAAATATACGTAAGTTAGTTAGCTTTGATTAATAATCATCTGGTTTGCATGTAAGCTGGTAAGAAACTTTTAAACAACCAATTTGTATAAATATTAAACAGAACAAATAAAAGGCGATTCAGTTATGTTATAATAATATCAACACAAATTTTAGTTATAATGTAACACACCATTTAATTAATAACGCTAATTAAAAAAAATGTTACACAGGATAATATCGAAAATAAAGGTCTGGAGTATAGACACTATGTCTAACATTTAACCAAGAGAGATCTGAATAGAAATTTAGGCACACTAAGATGTTAGTGACCAAAGTGGAATAAGAGTCTACAGTATTCAAAATAATTGCCCAAGGGGGCAGACAAGTACATGGGCTATAGCCTAAAAGAAACTAGGACGACAGAATCCAACCCAAAGCTAAGCAGCGGAGTCTCCATTATCCTATTGATCACGAGAAGTTCTCACATCTGCTCACATCAATAAATTGATTATCATCGCAAAAAGAGAACACCACACACAGAACATACAACAAGCAAAAAGGATAAGCTAGAGTAGAAAATGATTTTTATCATACCAATGCATACAACTTTCATAGCCAAAGATACCAATATCAACCAATCATGTTATGACATGCAACCAATACACTAAGACTCAAGACACGACTCATCCGGATACATATAATTAGTCGGATTTAGCGGATGCTTGCACTTGTGGTGGATTTCCCTGCTCTACCGAGCTGCTCTCCCCCGAGCTAAGTGTTATGATGTCTCAACCCCCACACACAAGGTTATCCCTTAATGGGTTTCAGGTCTCCTAGTACTCTCACCACAAGAGTCAGTACACTCTATGTGAGACTAACTTACTCTTTAGAGTGTTAGGATGCAACCTTACCTTGAATCATTACTAAATTATATAAATGGGGCACCACCATGAACTTCCATTAACAGGGGTCATGGAATTACGTCCCGACCAACTGAGGCACCACCATGAGGTCTCACCTAGAGGCTCATGGAATTACATCCTAACCAAATGAGGCACCACCACGAAACTATCGTGGAATTACGTCCTAACCAACCCAATCATCATGCTTCCAACAATCAATATAGAATCATTTATCATGTCAAAACCATGTAACTTTGATAACCAACCATCCCATACAAGTCACATGCCAAGGTCATGTTAAACTTATCAATCACAGACCATAAACCATTCTACTCATACACATTCGCCCAATTCATGCTTTTAAAAGTAATTGAATCAATCCACAAGTTCAAGTTAAAGTAAGAAATTAAAATTTTGCAGCAATTCTTGCTTCAGCTAGACTGATCTCGCTTAAGCTAGAAATTCTCACTTAAGCTATACTGATCTTGCTTAAGCTAAAATCTCTCACTTAAGCTAAACTGACAAATTTTCACTGGTTTCAACATGTAAAAACACAAAATCCCAAACAACAAAAATTTAAGAAAACACAAGCACGTTGTATAAAATGTTGGCATCATATTTCATGCTTTAAAAGGGTAAACAAACCTATCATGGGAGCATCATATTTCAACTCTGCTGTCAATCTCGCTCAAGCTAAGGAGCTCTCGCTTAGGCGAAGGGGTCTTTCGCCCATGCAAAAAGCTTTTGCTTAAGCGAGATTGAAAACAGAGAGTACTGTTTGAGGGGAAAAAAAGAAGAGGAGTAAGGTGACTGATTTTGCAAAGTGGGCAGAACATGAGAGGGTTAGGCTGGTTTAGGGGTTTTGGGATGCCCTATAGGTCAGCCTTAGGCCCAACTGACTAAGAGAGACCCTTAAATTTTAGGACAGAATTAAAGTGGGTCTTACACATAATACTTCTAACATAAAAATAGTGAAAATAAAGACAATAAGATATTGTGATGAGTCACATGTTAAGTTGGTAATTGAGAGTCCAACAACCAATTTTCTAAAATTTATAAGAGGAACTTTTAAGCGATAAACTAGTCTGTCGTGCTTGTTTAATTTGTATATAAATATTAATATAAATATATTTATTATTATATATAATTAAATAATTTATATATATATATTTAATGTATAATTATAAATATTGCTTTAATGTTATTTTAAAATATTATTAAAAATAAATAATATTATTTTAATTTGTTTTGTTCCTGCAGAACAATAATAGATTATCATAAGACACAAATATTGTCTTACCCAATCATTAAATATCCTAAACAGATACTCTACGGTCTTGCGGGGCGTGTCTTCATATCCAGTTACCGAATGGGGCATATGGGGTGTTACCTGTATAAAAGACAACAACGATCAAGTTAGCGAGAGCTCTCAAAGTCAAATCTCAATTTTCAGTATTAATGAATTGCATACATTTAATTGTTGAGATCTACTTGTATTTATAGAATATTAACTAGAAATTACCTGATCCATGGGTTGGGCCATAAATGGGCTCATTGGGTCTCTTTTGAGCTTACATGAGCTTGATCATAATCCACGTATTGGGCTTATGGATTGGTTATGTAAATGTGAGGTCACTTCCTAAGTCCAAAGTAGGCGATCAATGCCGATACTTAACTTTAGCCGCTATATATGCATTAGTTTTGTATATAGTTGATCAGTGGTAATCCAAACTGGACTATAAGTTAACCATTGCTAGGATCGGGTATTCATTGTTGTCAATCCTATCTGGATAGTATAATACATGTTTTATTATATTTAAATAATATGTTAAAATAATAAAATTAAATACATCAATACTAATAATAGTATTAGATTATAGTAATAATATTATTACCATTAGTATTAATAATATCAATAATAATATAATAATAATAATAATAAAAAGTAGTAGAATAGTGTGGACATATTAATAATAATAATAATACTAATAATATACTAACAATAATACTAAATATTATATTAATACTAATAATATTAATATTAATATATTATTAATTATGCGTAATAAAACAATAATATTATATGATTAAAATTTATAATTGAAATTTTGACTTAAAATAAATATTGTTGTATGGATTCTGTATAAAATAAATTCACCACTAAATTAAAATTCATCTTATTTGTTAATAGAAATAGATGTCGATACAAATAACTTAAAACAATATTTAAAAAACATTAAACATATGAAATTAAAGAAAATTAAGTTAAAACTTGAAATATTATAAACAATAATATATATATATATATATATATATATATATATATATATATATATATATATATATAAAAAAATAATAAAAAAAATATATAAAAAAATAAAAAAAAAAATATATATATATATATATATATATATATATATATATATATATATATATAACTTAATAAATAGTACAATTAATAAATTAATAAATAAAAATAAAAATAGTAGTTAACTATAATTATAATAACAAATAGTAATAGTAAAATAACATTAATAATTGAAAAGAACATGTAGTAAAGTGATGTATAAATATTGAATAAAATTATAGCATCATTAATACTAATAATAAATATATTGCAAATTAAGGAAAATAATGAATTGACGTTTCGTATATTTGTTCAAAATCAAATATGATCACATTGATTAAAATAATTTATCACCATCGTAATTATAAAAATAAATTAATATTAAAACTGACTGGACTTGTAAACGAAAATAATAAAATATAATAAATATTTTCAATAAATATTAACTCAAAATTTGTTGACTAATTAAAAATAATAATTTAAAATAAAATATATTTATTGATTCAAATAATAATAAGAAAGATGATAGTAATTATAATAATATTACCAATTACTAATAAAAACTCTATTCATAATTAAAAAAATTTAAAATAATTAATCAACTCATTGATAAAAAAAATCTTTAGTAATTAATCATATAATAATTAATTGCAACTGTATAAATTTAAAACATTTAAAAAGGTATGGAATAAAAAACAATCCATTTATAATTAGAAAATTGAAAACAATTAATTCTATTAATTGATCAATTAATGGATTTTCTTAAAAAAACAAATTATAGAATTATTGATTGTAAAAATAAATGTTTTAATCAGATATCCTCAATCATTATGGATCTCATGAAAAATATCAAAATGAAGTTGATGCTAAAAATGTATTAACAAAAACATAAATATAAAAACATAAACAAATATTTAAAATGAATATTTTTGTATGGATGTCATATAAAATAAATACAACGCCAAATTAAAATCCAGTTTAAAATTTGTCAATAGAAACACAATACAAACACAATAATATATATATATATATATATATATATATATATATATATATATATATATATATATATATATATATTATTAAATTAAATTGTGAAATTAAAGTATAAATTCATTAAGTAATTATCACATCAAATTTTACGTTCCTAAGTAAGTTATTTATAATTTAATACTTTTAGATTACCTTTTGACATTTTTTTATTTGTATTCTATCACATTTTTTTTTTAAATTTTTATTTATCAAAGTAATTTATGTAATCTATTGATCATTTATGTAGTTTATTAACGGTTAGAATAAAGAAATTAAAAAAGTTATGCATTTTCCAATTTATATAAGAGTATCCCAGATATAAATAAATCTTGTAATTTACTAATTTTTTATTTATGATGTTAAGAAAAATGCTTCCGGAAAGACTTTTTGATTTAAAAATTTAAGTTAATTTAGTCATAAAGTAAATTAAAAATTTATTGATAATGGAAAAATGTTACATGTAATAATATTTTGTGTTAAAACATATACTTTTACTTAAATGATCTCCTAAACATAAATATCCTAAGTCATATACACATATTTTATAAGAGTACTATAATTCTTATTTATTAAAAACACTGACTAATAACTTAATCATGAATGTGTTCAAAATCCATGATTATCGAGAAATAAAAACTTATCATATTTAAATAATTAATTTATAACTATGACATAAAATCATTTTTAAAATATATAAATAATAAAAAAATTTGAATATAATGATAAAAAAATATTCATACCATTCACCTTTTATCACTCCTCTCACAAAATGTTAAATCCATTTCTTCTACACGTAGATTATTGAGGTCAACTTCTAATATATTTTATACATTTAAGAAGCAACGTTATTTAAGTTTAGAGTAGGGAGGAAAGAAGAAAACAACGCCTGACGAACTGACCCAAGTTGCATGGAGGTTTTGAGTGAAGTGGTGTCGGATAGAACCAATTAAAAGAGGGCTTACGTTGAGCGAATTTAATGAAACTTGAAGATATTGATGCAAAAATGTAAGACCCTCTTTTTTTCCCTAAAAGTTAAAGGGTCTAGCCTCATCTGTTGGGTCTAAGGGCTAGTCTATAGGGTGCTAAAAGACCTCCTTTCAGTCTCTTCGTTTTCCATTCTGCTCACTTTGCCAAAAGCAGTCACTTTACTCATTTCCTTTTCCCTCAACAGAGCTCTGCTAGGGTTTGGATCTCATTCCCTCAAGCTAGCTCAACCCCATTTTTTGTCCCACATAAACTGCTTCTCGATCCATGCTTTCTATTGTCTAGCTTGTCTTTCATGGTTCCAGCTAGAGTTCCTCGTAATAACTTTGTTTTGTTTTGGTATTAATATTCTCAACTCACCCAACTGTTCCTGGAACTTTGGTACTCCTCTTTAGGGTGCTCGTGTTGATTAACTATCATCTTCCAAGTAAGGGAAGTTAGGGTTTGCATGTTTCTTGTGATATTATGCTTGCTTTGATTCTATTTCATGGTAGTGTGGCTTGTTTGATGTTATGATTGCTTGGGAAATGCAAAAACACTGTTTGGTTGTGAATTCCTGGTTGTTGCACGCATGAACAGTGGAGGAACCTGGTGTTTTTGTCCAAGCGAGCAAGGCTCACCCAAGCGAGAGTACCAAAAGTGCTCCCTAGGGCTTGCGTGAGCTGTCGCTCAGGTGGCGAGCTCTAGTTTTGAGCGAGAGTCCATCTCGCTCAGGCGAGGAGGTCTCGCCTAAGCGAGAAAACACGAAAGCCACCATTTCAACTATTCGAGCTCTCGCCTAGGCGAAAGGAGCTTGCCTGAGTGAGAGAGCCTTTCTCACCTGAGCGAGGTCTTCTAGCCTGAGCGAGAATTGGGCAAGGGCTCAGGTATTGTTTTCTCCTTTGTTCTTGGTTGATGGTCACATGTTTGATTTAATTACTCTGTTAAAGCATGAATTGGGTGAATTTGCATGTATTAAATGGTTCATGGGTTGGAATTGATAAGTTAGTATGATTATGCGTATGAAACATGATTGGATGATTGGTTATAAATGGGCATAAGATTGGTATGCATGATAAATCTATAATTGGTTGGTGGGACATGGCTGTGGTATGGGTAGGACGTAATTCCATGAATCTCGTGGTGAGAGTTCATGGTGGTGCCTCATATAATGGACATAATTTCATGAACCTCTTGATGAGAGTTCATGGTGATGCCTCATACAATGGACGTAATTGCATGAACCTCTTGGTGATAGTTCATGGTGGTGCCTCATGTAATGGACATAATTCCATGACCCTCTTGGTGGGAGCCCATGATGGTGCCTCAGGTAATGGACGCAATTCCACGAATCTCTTTGTAAGGTTTCGTGGTGGTGCCTCAGTATATAATTAAGTAAGGATTCAAGTAAGGATTGCATCCTGAAGCTCTAAAGAGTCCGTTAGTCTCACATAGAGCGTACTGACTCAAGTGGTGAGAGTAGTAGGAGGCCCTAGTGTTTGGCAGGATAATGGACTTAGATGTTTGAAGGCTAACCTTGTGCGTGGTAGGGTGAAACCCATTGGCAATGGCTCTGCAGAGCAATAGAGGCCACCACAAGTGCAAGCATCCAGTGAATCCGACTGATTATATATATTCGGATAATTGAGTCTTAGAGTCTTACTTGGTTGCTATCACATGCTTGGTTGATTCGTGTATTATTGACTTTTAAATTGCATGCTCAAATGTATGATAAAACATTTTTATTGATGTAAGCAGATGTGGAAACTCCTCGTGGTTGGATTCCTTTGCTTAGAGTACACTTTTAAGGCACTGCAGCCTATGTACTACTTTGCTCTTTGAGCATGTGTTTTGAATAACTGTCAAACGTTTTAATCTTGTTCTTTCGTTTATGCCATCGTGGTATGCCTTGGTTTCTTTCCTTGTACCTTTTGGATAAATGATTGACACGTATACTCCATGACATTCTCTTTTATTATAATCTATGTGATGTTTCATTTAATTAAGCTATTTTATTAAATGGGACGTTACAAGAAACATAGATGAGACCTAGTTTGAATTTTTGTTTTTACTTCTTAGGGTTGTTGTTTCAATAAAAATGGATTTTTAGAAAGAATTTGGGACAATTATTGTTTTTGATTCTCTCGTTCTTCTCTTCTTCGTAGTCTCTGTAATGAGAAAATCTGATAACCAATATGCACAAAGTAGCCATTGGTAAAAAGAGATTCTATCGTGCAAGTGGGTGTTGAGAAGAAGGAATCTAAGACAACTTGTACATTTTTTTTAATGAATCTAATGTGAATTGATTTTAAACTTTTCTCAATCAATTTCTATTATGTAAATTTTAGTTCTTTTATGAATATTTTTTATTGTGTTTGTGAAGTTCCTTTGTTGTTCTTGTGACTTTCTTATTATTGAATTATGTTTTTTGCACAATTTACATTTATGTTGATTTTTATGAATTTCTGATTTTCTGTGATATAGTTAGTCTTCTACTAACAAGGCAAAAGAAAAAAAATATAGAATGGGGGAAGAAGGAGAGAGTGGGTTATGAGTTGTTTAGTTATATTGTACCTTTAATACCTTTATTTTAGTTTGGATCAGTTTTCTGTGTAGCAGTAGTTAGCATTCCATGTATGCCAATCCTGAATTTTCCTTTGGTTGTTTCAATTCATTGCAAAATGCATTCATTGTTACGTTAATTCCTACCATTGAGATGTTAAACATTGATTCAGAATTCTGAATCAGCTTTATTACATTCATCTTACGTGTATATGCATCTAGTATTCTATTGATAGGCTTGCATCCATACTTGTAAATTATGCCTATGCATGACATTCATGCTTTTAACTTCATGCCTGCATCTCATTCCCAAGTTGTGGTTGAGGCACTCGCGAAGGTGGCTTCAATGGAGACAGACTTGGGCGTAGCACACAAGGTTGTGTTTGGATTCGTTGCAGAATAGGAAGTTTGATAAGGTAAATTACCGATTTAGCTTTCTTTAGTTATAATTATAATTGTAATCATATCATGCACTTGGATTGGTAGTGAAATTGAAAACAATTAAAAATTACAATAGAGATAATAATAATAATAATATTAGTGTGGGATGTAGCTTTTATAAATGTTGGTGAAGTAAGTAATCTCTTAATCTTTGATGTTTTTGGCATTTACTGTTGGCACAAATTTCAGAAACACCAGGGTTGGCATTAGGGATGTCAAAAAAATCCGTACCCGCGGGTATCCGCGGATAAAACCCGCAACGGATAGGAAATGGATATTAAAAATGGATACCCGCTACCCGTGGGTATGGGTATTTTTTGATACCCGCATGTTAACGGGACGGGTACGGATATCATAGTATCCGTACCCGTGGATACCCGTACCCGCTAAACTTTAATTCAGAAAAATTATTACCCCACAAATGAGTCAAAACATTATGAGTCTTCATTATATTAGTAAAAACTTTAATTCAGAAAAAGTATATATATATATATAT
>Ga0209589_1003764_pt1 | contig 26459 bp, 7 predicted proteins | sample CowpeawhiteBW_FD_187525 | JGI IMG/M metagenome (GOLD analysis project Ga0209589, IMG submission 187525) | Root nodule microbial communities of legume samples collected from California USA - Cow pea white BW (SPAdes) (version 2) | ecosystem: Host-associated > Plants > Roots > Nodule | place: USA...
ATATATATATATATATATATATATATATATATATATATATATATATTCTATTTTTTTTTCTTCTAATTATTTGGTTTGTCATGAAACTTATTCGCATCTCCAATATATTTTTAACCATATCATAACTTTTATGTAATTATGTTTAAATGATGTATGTCAATTAAAAAAAATTTATGCATTTGAATATTTCTATTATTTTTTAATATTTTATTTATTATATATTTTTCTTTCTAATGAGAATGTTTAATACTCTCAATTTAAGGTAATATAAAAAAAATTCTTTACTTATTATTATTAATTTTTTGTTTAATTTAAAGAACTCTTTTGTTTCGTTAAAATAATTTTCGTTTTTTTTCAACCATTGGGTATATATGTTGATATTTGAAAAGTTTTCTTAGATCTCTATGATATTTTTCATCTTATTATACATTTAATTATACATTTGATTTCCTTTGTGCGATTTCTTTCAATACTCTCTCAAATTATTTTTAAGACACACATTTGTTAACTTTTTAATATTTTTATTTATTGTTTAATTTCATCATGTAGAATAATATTTCGATATATTCTATCTAGTTATTTTTTATTTTCTAACTCATTATCAATCATAGTGTAATTTTTTCACTTTAATTGTATAAATAACTTTTATTTACTACAATATAAAAATTTAATGTAATTGCCTTGAATATTTTTTTGTCACTATCCAACATATATTGGAGTTCAAAAGATACAAAATCTATGTCAAAATTTTATTATTATATTTATTATTTGTTCTTTGTGTCATTTTGATCAAGTGATGTATTATAAATTTTATTGGTGTATAAAAAAGATATTCATTAGAATTTAAAAAATTAAAGCAAACAAACATTTAAAATATATTTTAATTTGAATATTTGTTTTCCTTTTATGTTTTTTTGAAAATATTTTTTAATTTTATCAACTAAGTTTCATTATACCCGTTATCCGGTGGGAATGGAAATGGAGATGAGACAAAAGTTTGATATCCGTTAAATTTGAGTATAAGAATGTGAATAATTTTTTTTTACGAAAATGGATATGGGATAACGAAATCCGTGCCCGCCCGCCGAGTTGCCATCCCTGCAACTTAGGCACATACACTGCACTTACAAATTAACGTTTCACTCACCCAACTAACTCAACTAACTAACCAACGCACTCTTCACTCACGCGGGGAATGACTATAAAAGCAGAGGCAAAAGAAAAAGGAGGGGATTCGGTTTGGAGGGAGGAGGGAGAAAAACAGAAAAGGTTGGGGATTCGGTTTTGAAGGAAAAAGCGGGAGAAAAAAAGAGGTTTCGAGAAAGAAAAAAAAAAAGAAAGAAGAGAGAGAGAAAGAGGATTCGACTGAGGTTTCGAGAAAGAGAAGAAAAGAAGGGAGAAAGAAAGAAAGAATGCGAGAAAAAAGTCAGAAGAGAGAAGAAAGAAGAAAGCGAGAAAGAGAGAAAAGAAAAGAAAGAGAGAAAGCGAGAAAGTCGATTGGGTTTTGAGGAAGAAAACGGAAGAAACAGAAAGAAGCGGGCTGGAGTCTTGGGAAGAGAGGGAGAAAGCGAGAAAGAGAAGAAAGAGAGAAAGAGAGAAAGAGAAGAGGGAGAAGAAAGATTTGGGATAGCAAAGGAAAGAAATGTCACTGCAACGAAGGTACTCATTCTTGATCTCCCCTATGGTTTCTATTGAATTTTTATTTTGAATCCTTTGTTCGAATTGCTCGCGCATTTGATGGATTTGCATTGATCATGCGCTTTAATTTGAATATTCGTCCTATACTCACTGGACTTGCATTTGTTTTCTGAAGTTTAGTTTCAAATAAATTTCCATTCATATGCAATTACCTTCATCTTCACCGATTATGATGCTTACTATTAGGGTTCCATTGTTCAATTCTTGTTTTGTATTCATGTTTAATAATCCTAGTTGATTTTATGATTTGCATGCTATCATTCTAAGTGTTTCTGTTAAACAAGCTTGGTTACATATTGCATTATTCATGATTCCACTGTCCGGAGTAATATGTTGATGGTTCATATTTGTACATAATGGAATACAGAATTTGCTTCTAGTTTGATTAAAGTGATACAATGATTGGTGGTTTAGAAAGTCAGTGTTGTTGTTGGATGCCGCGATAGAAGATTAGGGTTTTGGTGATGGTATCTTGAGTGATGAAGGTGCAAAGAGTTCAAAGTATTTAGAGCAAAACCTGAAAGTTTTAACGTTTTAACTTTAGTTTATAAATATTTTAGATTTTAACGTTTTAAGTTTTAGCTTATTAATGCTGCATATTTTAAAGTTCTTTTTAGGATAAGGGTAGAAGAAATGATGAATAAGTGAAAGAAGGATAAACCATAAAAAAACAATAATAATGATAAAAGTGATAAAATACAGTTTAGCAGAAAAGGAATTGGGTATAAGCCTGGACGATCTGAACTTTCTTTCTGTACCCTGTTTTAACCCTTTATACTCCCATATGCTAATAATTGGATTAAACCTATATTACTTTGCTCACCCTTGTAGTTTAATACTTGCAGTCTTATTCAATTTATTGTTTGTACCCATTGTTTTAATATGCATACCCTGCAATATTAATTAAAGATTTAGGTTCTTTACACCCCTATTTTTTTTCTATCTTTCATGTTTTATTTAGGTTTTGTTCTTACATATAGATGATTCTCTTTGTTTTTAATCAAAATTACACAGTAAAATATTACAAATTAAAATTTTAAAACATATTTAATCATCATGTCTAGTATCAAACTAGCTTGATGATAAAATTTGATTATCATGTCTAGTCTCGGACTTGCTTGATATAATTAAATATTTTTTCTTAAATAAAGTTTGATTATCATGTCTAGTCTCAGACTTGCTTGATAATTAAATGTTTTTCTTAAATAAAGTTTGATTATCATGTCTAGTCTCGGACTTGCTTGATAATTAAATATTTTTCTTAAATAATTTTTAATTATCATGTCCAGTCCCGGACTTACTTGATAATTAAATAATTTTCTTAAATAATTTTTAATCATCATGTCTAGTCTCGGACTTGCTTGATGGTAAATCTTTATCATGTTGAGTCTCAGATTCACTTGATAAATAATACCTATATATTAAAATTAAAAATTGAGAAAAAAGATATTAATCAAATAGAAGTTTTAATAATTTGCTTTTTTAAAAAGAGAACTACGTAACCCTCATTTCTCATTTTTATGAGAATCGTAGGAGTAAGGTTAAACACCTTGTCGGACCCAAATATAAAATAAATAAAAAAATTCATTCATTTTAGTAATGTTCTGTTTGACTTTTGAAAAAAAAAACAAATATATTAAAATAATATTAGTTTTCCACACTTGATTAAAGGTATCGTCTTAGGACAGACGTATGGGTGCTAATATCTTTCCCACCCGTAACCAACTCCTGGACCTAATCCGGTTTTGCAAACCATTTATTTCTTTAGGTTTTCCCAAGTTTCCCAAAAACTGTGGTGGAAAGTCCCCTTTATTAAATTTATATTTTAAACGACATTTTTTTACATTGGTCATCCCGTCGCAATTTTTTTCGATGTTGCGACACTTGGTCAACTTGGTCAACTTGGTCCGTAAACATATACCATAAACTCGACTCGTAAATACAACACGTACAATCGACCTGTAAATTTAACCATAAACTCGAATCGAAAACACGACCGTAAAATCGACATAAAAGGTGACCCGAAAAATTATGAGCCATAATCATGTTTCGTAAACACTTCGCGTAAACTTGATTAGCCTATTTGACCTGTTAAACACAATTCATAAACGAGATTCGTAAACTCGGCTCGAAAAGTCGAAACGAAACTCAACCAGTAAACTAGACTCATAAACACGACGAGTAAACTCCGCCCATAAATATGAAAACAAGACCCATAAACTCGACCCAAAAACACAACACGTACAATCGATCCATAAATTCGATCGTAAATTCGAACTGAAAACACCACCCATCAAACAGACATAAAAGTCGACTCTGTAAAATACGCGCTATAATCATGACCCTTAAAGTTTTCGTGTGAACTTGACTAACCTATTCGACCCATTGAACATGATTCGTAAACGGGATTGGAAACTCAGTTCGAAAAGTCAAAACGAAACTCAACCAATAAATTAGACCCGTAAACATAACTAGTAAACTAGTCCTATAAACTGAAACTGTAAACTCAACCCAAGAATTCAACCCATAAAGTCATTCTGTAAACCTATCTAATAAAGTCGATGATAAACTTGCGTCATAAAGATTTCCCCAACAATCAACCTGTAAATTCGATCGTAAACTCGAACCAAAAACACGATCTACAAAGTCGACGTAAAATTCGACCCCGTAAGATACGAACCACAATCATGACCCGTAAACTGGACTCGTAAATTGTACTAACTTAGTCGACCTATAAAACATGATTCATAAACCCGATCCGTAAACTCGGCTCAAAAAGTCAAAACGAAACTCAACCAGTAAACTAGAGCCGTAAACACGACCAATAAATCGGCCATAAACCTGACCCTTAAACTCGGCCCGAAAACTTAACCCGTAAACTAAGCTCGCAACTCAACCCGTAAACTAGATTCGTAAACTAAACCAGTAAAGTTGGCTGGTACACTTGATCCGTAAACTCAGCCTGAAAACACTACTCGTACACTCGGTCCATAAACCTATCCCATAAACTCGACCCATAAACACAACACATACAATCGACTCGTAAATTTGATCGTAAACTCGAACCGAAAACACCACCCACAAAATTGACGTAAAAGTTGACCCTCTAAAATATGAGCTATAATCATGACCCGTGAAGTCTTCATGTGAACTTGACTAATCTATTCGACCCGTTAAAAAAGAATTTGTAAACGGGATATGGAAACTCAGCTCGAAAAGTCAAAACAAAACTCAACCAATAAACTAGATCCGTAAACATAACAAGTAAACTCGTACCATAAACCAAAACCGTAAACTCAGCCCAAGAACTCAACTCATAAACTTGTTTCATAAACATATCCAATAAAGTCAATCGTAAACTTGTCTCGTAAAGATGACTCAGTTTATCAACAATAAATTTGACTGTAAACTCGAACCAAAAACACGACCCGCAAAATCGACATAAAATTTGACCCCGTAAGGAATGAACCACAAGTACGACCCTTAAACTCGATCCATAAACTGGACTAACTTATTCGACCTGTAAAACACGATTCGTAAACCCAATCCGTAAAATCGGCTCGAAAAGTCGAAACAAAACTCAACCAGTAAACTAGAGTCGTAAACACGACTAGTAACTCGACCCATAAGCCTGACCCTTAAACTCAGTCTAAAAATTCAACCCATAAACTTGAGCACTAAACTCGGCCCAAAAAGCCGACTCGTAAACTCGGTCTGTTAACCTATCGAATAAACTTGATCGCAAACTTTTTCCGTAAACACGTACTGTAAAATCGACTCGTAAATTTGATAGCAAACTCACCGAAAACACGACCCGTATGATCGACATAAAATTTGACCCCGTAAAACATGAGCCACAATCTCGACCCGTAAACTTGACTAATATATTCGATCTGTAAAACACGATTCGTAAACCCGATGCATAAACTCGGCTCGAAAAGTCGAAACAAAACTCAACCTATAAACATGACTCGTAAACAAGACCAATAAACTCGGCCTTTAAACTTGACTCGTAAACTTGGTCCGTAAACTTATCTAATAAAGTAGATCATAAACTTGTCTCGTAAACATGACCCCTACAATTGAGCTGTAAATTCAATCGTAATGTCAGATAGAAAATACGACTCGTAAAATTAACTTAAAAAATTTGACCCCGTAAAATACGACACTAATCATGACCTGCAAACTCGATCTTTAAACTCGACCTATACATTCGATCCGTAAACTCGACCAGATAATTTGACCTATAAAACACGACTTGTAATCTTGATTTGTAAACCCAACTCGAAAACTCGACCCATAAACTGGATCCATAAACAAGACCAATAAACTCAGCCCGTACACCTGATCCATAAACTCAGCCTCAATACTCGACTCATAAATTCAATCCGTAAACATATCCCATAAACTTGACCCATAAACACAACATGTACAATCAACTCGTAAATTCAATCGTAAATTCGAACCGAACCACTCGTAAAATCGACATAAAAGTCGACCTCGTAAAATATAAGCCATAATCATGACCAATAATGTTTTCGTGTAAACTTGACTAACATATTCGACCCGTTAAACACGATTCATGAACAAGATTGCTAAACTTAGCTCGAAAAGTCAAAATGAAACTCAACCCAAAAACTAGACCCGCAAGCATAACTAGTAAACTCGTCTTACAAAGCGGAACCGTAAACTCAGCTCGAGAACTCAACACATAAACTCGTTCGATAAACCTATCCAATAAAATTGATCGTAAAATTGTCTGGTAAAGATGACCCCAACAATCAACTCATAAATTCGACGGTAAACTCGAACAAAAAACACGACTCGCAAAGTTGACATAAAATTTGACCTCGTAAGATACGAACCACAATCACGACCCGTAAATTCAACACGTAAACTGTACTAACTTAGTCGACCTATAAAACACGATTCATAAACCCAATCCGTAAACTAGACTCGAAAAGTTGAAACGAAACTTAACTAGTAAACAAGAGCCGTAAACACGACCAATAATGGCCATAAACCTAACATTTAAACTCGGCCCGGAAACTTGACCCATAAATTAAGCCCGTAAATTCGACCTGTATACCTAGCCCAAAAAGGCGACTCGTAAACTCGACCTGTCAACTTATCAAATAAACTCGATCGCAAAGTTGTCCATTAAACCAACCCCAACAATTGACCTGTAAATTCGACCATAAACTCAAATCGAGAAACAACTAGTAAGATCGACATAAAATCAAGACCCGTAAACTTGACTAACCTATTCGACCCATTAGACATGATTCGTAAACCCGATGCGTAAACTCAGCTCGAAAAGTCGAAACAAAAATCAACCTATAAACTAGACCCGTAAAAAGGACCAATAAACTGGGCTTGAAAACATGACCCGTAAACTCAATCCATAAACCTGGTCCGTAAACCTATCCAATAAAGTAAATCGTAAACTTGTCTCGTAAACATGACCTCTATAATCGACTTGTAAATTCAACCGTTAAGTCAAACAGAAAACACGACTCGTAAAATTAAATTAAAAATTTGACCCTCCATAATCGACCAACAAATTTGACATATAAAACATGATCAGTAATCTTGATTTATACACCCAACTCGTAAACTCGACCCATAAACTAGATCCGTAAATTAGACTAGTAAAGTCAGCCCGTACACCTGATCCGTAAACTAGACCAATAAACTCGACCTGTACACTTGATCTGTAAACTCAACCTGAAATCTTGACTCGTAAACTCGGTCCGTAAACCTATCCCTTAAACTCGACCCATAAGCACTACACGTACAATCGACCCGTAAATTCGACCGTAAACTCGAATCAAAACCACCACTCGTAAAGCTGACATAAAAGTCGACTCCATAAAATACGAGCCATATTCATGACCCCTAAAGTCTTCGTGTAAACTTGACTAACGTATTCGACCCGTTAAATACGATTCATAAACGGGATTGGTAAACTCAGCTCTAAAAGTCAAAAGGAAACTCAACCAATAAATTAGACTCGTAAACATAACCACTAAACTCTCCCATTAACCAGAACCGTAAACTCATCCCGAGAACTCAACCCATAAACTGGTTCTATAAACCTATCCAATAAAATCGATCGTAAACTTGTCTCATAAAGTTGACCCTAACAATCAACCCGTAAATTCGAACCAAAAACACGACCTGCAAAGTCGACATAAAATTCGACACCGTAAGATAAGAACCACAACCACGACCCGTAAACTCGACCCGTAAACTGTACTAACTTAGTTGACCTGTAAAACATGATTCATAAACTCAATATGTAAACTCGGCTCAAAAAGTCAAAACAAAACTCATCAAGTAAACTACAATCGTAAACATGATCAATAACTCGACCATAAACTTAACATTTAAACTCAGCCCAAAAACTTGACCCGTAAACTAAGCCCGTAAAATCGGCCCAAAAAGGCTACCTGTAAACTCAGCCTGTCAACCTATCGAATAAACTCGTTCGCAAAGTTGTCCTGTAAACCAACCCTAACAATCAACCCGTAAATTCTACCGTAAAATCAAACTGAAAAAAGCACCCATAAAACTGATATAAAAGATGACCCCATAAAATATGAGCCACAATCATGAGCCATAAAGTCTTCGTGTAAACATGACTAATCTATTCGACCCGTAAAACATGATACGTAAACACGATGCGTATCTCGGCTCGAAAAGTCGAAACGAAACTCAACCTATAAACTAGACCCGTAAAAAGGACCAATAAACTCGGCTTGAAAAGCTGACTCGTAAACTCAACCCGTAAACCTGGTCCGTGAACCTATCCAATAAAGTAGATCGTAAACTTGTCTCGTAAACATGACCCGTAGAATCGACTTGTAAATTCAACCGTAAAGTCAAACAGAAAACACGACTCATAAAATTAAATTAAAAATTTGACCCTGTATACTCGATCTTTAAACTCAACCTATAAATTTGATATGTAAACTTGACCAGCAAATTTGACCTATAAAACACGACCCCTAATCTTGATTTGTAAACCCAACTTGTAAACTCGACCCGTAAACTAGATTCGTAAATTAAACAAGTAAAGTCAGCTCGTACACCTGATCCGTAAACTCAACCTGAAAACTCGACTCGTAAACTCGGTGCGTAAACCTATCCCATAAACTCGACCCATAAGCACTACACGTACAATCAACCCGTAAATTCGACCGTAAACTCGAATCAAAAACACCACTCGTAAAGCCGACATAAAAGTCGACTCCATAAAATACGCGCTATATTCATGACCCCTAAAGTCTGCGTGTAAACTTGACTAACCTATTCGACCCGTTAAATGGGATTCATAAAAGGGATTGGTAAACTCAACTCTAAAAGTCAAAAGGAAACTCAAGCAATAAACTAGACCCGTAAACATAACCATTAAACTCGTCCCATAAACCAGAACCTTAAACTCATCTCGAGAACTTAACCCACAAACTGGCCTCGTAAACCTATCCAATAAAATCGATCGTAAACTTGTCTCGTAAAGTTGACCCTAACAATCAACTCGTAAATTCGACCGTAAACTCGAATCAAAAACACGATCTGCAATGTCGACATAAAATTTGACCCCGTAAGATAAGAACCACAACCACGACCCGTAAACTCGACCCATAAACTGTACTAATCTAGTCGACATGTAAAACACGATTCATAAACCCAATATGTAAATTCGGCTCGAAAAGTCAAAATGAAACTCAACAAGTAAACTAGAGCTGTAAACACGACCAATAACTCGACCATAAACCTAACATTTAAACATGGCTAAAAAACTTGACCCGTAAACTAAGCTCGTAAACTCGGCCCAAAAAGGCGACCCGTAAACTCGACCCATCAACCTATCGAATAAACTTGATCGCAAAGTTGTCCCGCAAACCAACCCTAACAATCAACCCGTAAATTCGACCGTAAACTCAAACTAAAAACACCACTCGTAAAAACGACATAAAAGTCGACCCCATAAAATATGAGCCATAATCATGACCCCTAAAGTCGTCGTGTAAACTTGACTAACATATTCGACCCGTTAAACACGATTCATAAACGGGATTGGTAATATCAGCTCGAAAAGTCAAAATGAAACTCAACCAATAAACTAGATCTGTAAACATGACCAGTAAACTTGTCCCATAAACTTGAATCGTAAAGTCAGCCCAAGAACTCGACCTACAAACTTGGTCTATAAACAAATCCCGTAAAGTCAATCATAAATTTGTCCTGTAAACATGACCCTAACAATCGATCCGTAAATTGGACCGTAAACTCGAACTGAAAACATGACCCGTAAAATTGACATAAAATTTGACCACGTAACATATTAGCCACAATCACGACCTGTAAACTCAACCCATAAACTGGACTAACATAGGCCACCTATAAAATACAATTGATAAATCCTATCTGTCAACTCGGCTCGAAAATTCAAAACGGAACTCAACCAATAAACTAGAGCCACAAACACAACTAGTAACTCGGTCCAAAAACCCGACCCTTAAACTCGACCCGAAATCTTGACCTGTAAACTCGGCCCAAAAAGGTGACTTGTAAACTCGGCCCGTCAACCCGTCGAATAAACTTGATCGCAAAGTTTTCCTGTAAACACGACCACAACAATCGACCCGTAAATTTGACCGTAAACTCAAACTGAGAACACTACCCGAAAGAGCGACATAAAATTTGACCCCGTAAAATATGAGTCACAATCACGACCCATAAACTCGAGCCGTAAACTTAACTAACCTATTTGACCCGTTAAACATGATTCGAAAACGGGATTGGTAAACTCCGCTCTAAAAGTCAAAACAAAACTCAACCAATAAACTAGACCTGTAAACATAACCAATAAACTCGTCCCATAAACCTGAACAGTAAACTCAGCCCGAGAACTCAACCCATAAACTCGTTCTGTAAACCTATCCAATAAAGTCGATTGTAAACTTGTCACGTAAAGAAGTCCCGAACAATCAACCTGTAAATTCGACCGTAAACTAGAACCAAAAACACGACCCGCAATATCGACATAACTTTTGACCATGTAAGATACGAACCACAATCTCGACCCGTAAATTCGACCAGTAAACTGTACTAACTTATTCGACCTATAAAACATGATTCATAAACCCAATCTGTAAACTCGGTTTGAAAAGTCGAAACGAAACTCAACCAGTAAACTAGAGTCGTAAACATGACCAATAACTATGCTTATAGACCTGACCCTTAAACTTGGCCCGAAAACTTGACCCGTAAAGTAAGCCCATAAACTCGACCCGTAAAATCGGCCTAAAAAGACAACCCGTAAATTTGGCCCGTCAAGTAATCCAATAAACTAGATCGCAAAGTTGTCCCTGACCATAACATTTGACCCGTAAATTCGACCATAAACTCAAACCGAGAACACGACCCGAAAGATCGACACAAAATTTGACCCGTAAAATATGAGCCACAATCACAACCCATGAACCCAAGCCGTAAACTTGACTAACCTATTTGACCTGTTAAACACGATTCGTAAACGAGATTGGTAAACTCAGCTCTAAAAGTCAAAACAAAACTCAACCAATAAACTAGACCCGTAAACATAACCAGTAAACTCATCCCACAAACCTGAACTGTAAACTCAGCCCGAGAACTCAACCCATAAACCCGCTCTGTAAACCTATCCAATTAAGTCGATCGTAAACTTGTCTCGTAAAGAAGACCTGAACAATCAACCTGTAAATTCGACTATAAACTCAAACCAAAAACATGACCCACAAAATCGCAATAAAATTCGACCCTGTAAGATACGGACCACAATCACGACCCGTAAATTGTACTAACTTAAACGACCTATAAAACACAATTCTTAAACTCGACTTGAAAAGTTGAAACGAAACTCAACTAGTAAACTAGAGTCATAAACACGACCATTATTTAGGCCTATAAACCTGACCTTTAAACTTGGCCCGAAAACTTGACCCGTAAACTAAGCCTATAAACTCGACCCGTAAACTCAGTACAAAAAGGCAACTTGTAAACTTGGCTCGTCAAGCTATCGAATAAACTCGATCGCAAAGTTGTCCCGTAAACACGACCACAACAATTGACCTGTAAATTCGATCGTAAACTCAAGTCGAGAACACGACACATAAGATCGACATAAAATTCTATCCATTAAAATATGAACCACAATCACCACCTATAAACTTGACTAACTTATTCAACCCGTAAAACATGTCGAAACGAAACTCAACCTATAAACTAGACCCGTAAAAAGGACCAATAAACTCGACTTGAAAACATGATCCGTAAACTCAACCCGTTAACCTGGTCCGTAAACCTATCCAATAAAGTAGATCATAAATTTGTCTCATAAATATAACCCCTACAATTGACTTGTAAATTCAACCGTAAAGTCAAACAGAAAACACAACTCGTAAAATAAACTTATAAAGTTGACCTTATATAATCGATCTTTAAACTCAAACTGTACATTCAATCTGTAAACTCAACAAGCAAATTTGACCTATAAAACACAACCCGTAATCTTGATTTGTAAACCTAACTCCTAAATTCGATCCGTAAACTAGATCTATAAACTAGACCACTAAACTCAACCTGTACACTTGATCTGTAAACTCAGCCTGAAAACTCGAACTGAAAAATCCACCCGTAAATCGACATAAAAGTCGACTCTGTAAAATATTAGCCATAATTATGAAACATAAACTCGTCGCGTAAACTTAACTAACCTATACGACCCGTAAAACATGATTCGTAAACTTGGCTTCAAAAGTCAAAACAAAATTCAACTAGTAAACTAGACCCATAAACAGGACCACAAACTCGTCCCATAATACTGAACCGTAAAATTGGCCTGAGAACTCGACCCATAAACTCGGTCCATAAACCTATCCAATAAAGTTGTCGTAAAATTGTCTCGTAAAGATGACCCCAACAATCAAACCATAAACTCGAACCAAAAACATGACTTGCAAAATCAACATAAATTCGACCCCGTAAGATACGAACCACAATCACGAACCATAAATTTGACTCGTAAATAGGACTAACTTAGTCGACTTGTAAAACACGATTAATAAACTCGATTCGTAAACTCGGCTCGAAAAGTCGAAATGAAACTCAAATAGTAAAGTAGAGCCATAAACACGACTAATAACTCAAACAGTAAACCAAAGCCATAAACAGTAAACTAGAGCCATAAACATGACCCCTACAATTGACTTGTAAATTCAACCCTAAAGTCACACAGAAAACACGACTCGTAAAATTAACTTAAAAATTTTGACCCTGTATAATCGATCGTTAAACTCGACCTATAAATTTGATGTGTTAACTCCACCATCAAATTTGACCTAGAAAACACGACCCGTAATCTTGATTTGTAACCTAACTTGTAAACTCGACCTGTAAACTAGAACTGTAAACTAGACCAGTAAAGTCAGCCCGTACACATGATCCTTAAACTCAACCAGAAAACTCGACTCGTAAACTTGGTCGGTCAACCTATCCCATAAACGCGACCCATAAACATAACACGTACAATCGATTTATAAATTTGACCATAAATTCAAACCGAAAACAACACCCGTAAAATAGACATAAAAGTCGACCCTGTAAAATATAAGCCTTAATCATGACCCCTAAAGTCTTCGTGTAAACTTGACTAACCTATTTGACCTGTTACACACAATTTGTAAACGGGATTGGTAGTCTTAGCTTGAAAAGATAAAAAAAAAACTCAACCAATAAACTGCACTAAACATGAACAGTAAACTCGTCCCATAAACCTAAACTGTAAACTCAGCCCAAGAACTCCACCTTTAAGATCGTTCTGTAAACCTATCCAATAAAGTCGATCGTAAACTTGTCCCGTAAACATACTGCAACAATCGACCCATAAATGCGTTCGTAAACTCGAACCGAAAACAAGACGCATAAAATTATCATAAAATTGGACCATGCAACATATGAGCCATAATCACGACTCGTAAACCCGACTAACTTAGGCCACCTGTAAAACATGATTCGTAAACCCAATCCATAAACTCGGCTTGAAAAGTCGAAACGAAACTCAACCAGTAAACTAGAGTCATAAACAAAACTAGTAACTCGCCCCATAGACCTGACCCATTAACTTAGCCTAAAACTCGACCCTTAAACTAAGCCAATAAACTCGACCAACAAACTAGGCCCAAAAAGGAAACCATAAATTCGACCCGTAAACGTATCAATTAAACTTGATTGCAAATTTGTCCCGTAAACACGACCCCAACAATCACCCCGTAAATTCGACCATAAACTCAAACAAAAACACAACCCGTAAAATTGACATAAAATTCGACCCCGTAAGATACGAAACACAATTGCGACCCATAAACTGGACTAATTTAATCGACCTGTAAAACACGATTCATAAACCCAATCTGTAAACTCGCCTCGAAAAGTTGAAACGAAACTCAAAGAGTAAACTAGAGTTGAAAACACAACCAGTAACTCAACCCATAAACTTGACCATTAAACTCGGCCTAAAAACTTAACCCATAAATTGAGCCTGTAAAGTTGACACCTAAACTCGGCTCTAAAAGCCAACCAGTAAACTTGACTCGTAAACCTATTGAATAAACTCGATCGCAAACTATTCCCGTAAACACGTACCGTACTATCGATCAATAAATTTGACCGTAAACTCAAACCGAAAATACGACCTGTAAGATCGACAAAGAATTCGACCCCGTAAAATATGAGCCACAATTACGACCCGTAAACTTGACTAACCTATTTGACTCGTAAACACGATTCGTAAACCCGATGCGTAAACACAACTCAAAAATTTGAAACGAAACTCAACTTACAAACTAGACCCGTAAAAAGGAACAATAAACTAGGCCTAAAAGCCTGACACATAAACTTGACCCGTAAACCTGGTCCGTAAACCTATCCAATAAAGTAGATAGTAAACTTGTCTCGTAAACATGACCCCTACAATCGACCTGTACAGTCATCCGTAAAGTCAAACAGAGAAGATGACTCGTAAAATTAAGTTAAAAATTTAACCTTGTATAATACGACCCTAATCATGATTTGTAAACTCAATCTTTAAACTCGACCTGTAAATTCGATCTATAAACTCAGCTCGAAAAGTCAAAACGAAACACAACCAATAAATCAGCCCATAAACCTGACCCTTAAACTCGGCTCGAAAACTCGATCTGTAAACTAATCCTGTAAACTCGACCCGTCAACTCGGCCAAAAAGGCGACCCTTAAACTCGGCCCGAAAACCTATCGAGTAAACTCGATCGCAAATTTGTCCCATAAACATGACCCCAATAATCAACCTGTAAATTCGACTGTAAACTCAAATCGAGCACACGACCTATAAAATCACCATAAAATTTAACCTCGTAAAATATGAGCTACAATCACAACTCGAAAAACCGAGTTGTAAAATTGACTAACCTATTTAACCTTTAAAACACGATTGGTAAATCCAATGCGTAAACTGGGATCGAAAACTTAAAACAAATCTCAACTACTAAACTAGACCTGTAAAAAAAGACCCGTAAATTCGGCCCATACACCTTACCCATAAACTCGACTTTAAAACTTGACTCGTAAACTTGGTCCATAAACCTATCCCATAAATTTGACCTAGAAACACAACACGTACAATCGACCAGTAAAATCGACTATAAACTCGAACTGAAAACACCACTCGTAAAACGACATAAAAGTCCACTCCGTAAAATATCATCCATAATCATGACCTATAAACTCATTGTGTAAAGTTGACTAACCTATTCGACCCGTAAAACATGATTGGTAAACTCGACACAAAAAGTCAAAACAAAATTCAACCAGTAAACTAGACTCGTAAACAAGACAAATAAACTCGTCGCATAAAACTGAACCGTAAAGTCTGCCTGAGAACTTAACCTAAAAACTCGGCCCGTAAACCTATCCAATAAAGTCGATCGTAGACTTGTCTTGTAAAGATTACTTTAACAATCAACCTCTAAACTCAAACAAAAACACGACCCGCAAAATCGACATAAAATTCGACCACGTAAGATATGAACAACAATCACGACCCGTAAACTCGACCCGTAAACTGGACTAACTTAGTCGACTTGTAAAACACGATGCATAAACCCAATCCTTAAACTGGGCTCGAAACGTCAAAACGAAACTCAAACAGTAAACTAGAGTTATAAACATGACTAGTAACTCAACCCATAAATCTGACCCTTAAACTCGATCTAAAAACATAACCCGTACAATGAGCATGTAAAGTGTATCCCTAAACTCGGCCCAAAAAGTCGACCCGTAAACCTACTGTAAACACTTGATCACAAACTTTTCCCGCAAACTCATATCGTACAATTGACCCGTAAATTTGACCCGTAAATTTGACCATAAACTCCAACCGAAAACACGACCCGTAAGATCGACATAAAATTCGACCCCGTAAAATATGAGCCACAATCACGACCCGTAAACTTGATTAACTTATTCGACCCGTAAAACTCGATTAGTAAACCCGATGCGTAAACTCAGTTCAAAAATTCGAAACGAAACGCAACCTATAAACTAGACCCGTAAACAGGAACAATAAACTCGACCTGAAAAATAGATCCGTAAACTCGACCCGTAAACCTGGTCCGTCAATCTATCCAATAAAGTAGATCGTAAACTTGTCACGTAAACATGACCCGAACAATCGACCTGTAAATTCAACAGTAAATTCAAACAAAAAACACGACTCGTGAGATTAAGTTAAAAATTTGACCTTATATAATACGACCCTAATCATGACCCACAAACTCGATCTTTAAACTCGACCTGTAAACTAGATCTGTAAACTAGATCAATAAACTCGACCCATACACTCTATCTGTAAACTCAACCTGAAAACTCGACTCGTAAACTCGTTTTGTAAGCCTATCCCATAAACGCGACCCATAAACACAACACGTACAATCCACTCGTAAATCCGATAACACCACCCGTAAATTGTTAGGTGCTACCTACTAGTTCCTTGCTGTAGCTACTAGCTGCTAGCTGTTAGCTCTAGCTGCTAGCTACTAGCTACTAGCTGCTAGTTACTAGCATCTAGCTATTAGTTGCTAGCAACTAGTTATTAACTACTAGTTGTTAGTTGTTAGTTACTAGTTTCTACGTGCTAGTTACTAGTTGCTAGCTATTAACTTTTAGCTACTAGTTGTCAGCTACTAGTTGCTAGCTACTAGCTACCAATTCTAGCTACTAGCTACTATCTACTATTTGCTAGCTACTAGTTGCTAGCTATTAGCATCTAGCTTTAGCTACTACTACTAACTCTAGCTACTAGCTTCCAGTTGTTTGCTATTAGCATTTAGCTATACCTACTAGCCCCTAGCTACTAGCTACTAGGTTCTAGCTATTAGCTCTAACTACTAGGTCTAGCTAGTAGCAGCTAGTTACTAGTTGCTAGCAACTAGCTACTAATTGCAAGCAACTAGCAGCTAGCGCTAACTACTAGCTACTAGCTTCTAGCTCTAGTTACTAGTTAATACCTACTACTTACTACGTACTTGCTATTCGATACTAGCTACTAGCTATTAGCTTCTAGTTACTAGGTTCTAACTACTCGCTGCTAACTATGGGTTACTAGTTACTTGCTACTAGCTACAAGGTACTAGTTTTAGCTACTAGCTATTAGTTACTAGCTACTAACTGCTAGCTACTAGTTCCTAACTACTAGTTAATAACTCCTATCTACTAGCTACTAGGTCTAGCTACACGCTACTAGCTGCTAGCTGCTAGCTACTAGCTACTAGCTACTAGTTCCTAGCTACTAGCTACTAGTTCCTAGCTATTAGCTACTAGCTATAGCTGCTAGCTAGTAGCTACTAGTTGCTAGCTCTAGCTATTAACTACTAGCTACTATCTGCTAGCTATTAGTTGCAAGCTACTAGCTACTGGCTATTGGCTTCTACGTACTATCTACTTACTACTAGCTACTAGCTCTAGCTATTAGCTACTGGCTACTAGCTTCTACGTACTATCTACTTGCTGCTAGCTACTAGCTCTTGCTATTAGCTACAAGCAACTTGCTACTTGCTAGGTACTAGTTGCTAGCTACTAGTTCCTAGCTTTAGCTACTACCTACTAGCTCTGGCTACTAGTTACTTGCTAGTAGCTACTAGTTACTTGCTAGTAGCTATTAGCTACTAGTTGCTAGCTACTAGCTGCTAGTTTTATCTACTAACTACTAGTTACTAGCTGCTACCTCTAGCTGCTAGCTACTAGTTATTAACTACTAGGACCTAGTTACTAGCTTATAGCTACTTACTACTACCTCTAACTACTAGTAACTAGTTGCTACCTATTAGTTCCTAACTACTAGCTACTAGTTGCATCAACTACCTATTAGCTGTTAGCTACTAGCTACCAACTGCTAGCTTCTTTGCTAGCTACTAGCTTTACCTACTAGCTACTAGCTGCTAGCTACTAGTTGTTAGCTTTTAGCTACTACCTGCTAGCTACTAGCTACTAGCTACTTGCTACTAGCTACCTGCTACTTGTTACTAGCTACTAGTTCTAACTACTAGCTACTACCTACTGGCTACTAGGTTCTAGCTCTAGCTACAAGCTACTAGTTGTTAGGTACTAGTTATTAGCTACTAGTTACTAGTTACTTACTGTTAGTTCTAGCTACTAGTTGCTAGCTCTAGCTACTAGTTACTTGTTGGTAGCTCTAGCGGCTAGATATTAGCTATTAGCTACTAGCTACTAGATGCTAGCTACTAGCTAATAGCTATTATCTACTACTTATTAGTTACTAGCTACTTACTATTAGCTTTTAGCTACTACCTACTAGCTCTAGCTACTAGTTTCTAGCTAATAAACTATATCTAACTACTAGCTACTAGATTTAGCTACTAACTACTAGAATTAGCTACTAGCTCTAGCTTCTAGCTGCTAGCTACTAGTTTCTAGCTGCTAGCTACTAGTTTTTCGCTGCTAGCTACTAGTTTCTAGCTGCTAGCTGCTACATACTTGCTCTAACTAGTAGCTGCTAGCTACTAGTTTCTAGTTGCTAGCTACTAAGTACTAGCTGCTAGTTACTAGCTATTAGCTGCTAGCTACTAGCTACTAGCTGCTAGCTGCTAGGTACTAGCTACTAGTTGCTAGCTACTAGTTATTAGCTATAGTTACTAGCTGCTTTAAACTACCTACTAGCTACTAGCTATTAGTTGCAAACTACTTAATGTTAGCTCTAGCTACTAGCTACTAGTTACTAGTTACTAGTTACTAGTTACTAGCTACTAGCTACTAGCTGCTAGCAACCAGTTCCTACCTACTAGATTCTAGTTACAAGTTGATAACTGCTAGCTACAAGGTAGCTTTATTTACTAGCTCTATCTACAAGCTACTAGATGTTAACTACTAGTTAGTAGCTACTAAGCTCTACCTACTAGCTACTAGCTGCTAGCTACTAGTTGCTAGCTACTAGTTGCTAGCAACTACCTACAAGTTGTAACTACTAGCTACTAGTTACTAGTTCCTAGCTACTTGTTCCCAATTACTAGTTCTTAGCTACTAGTTCCTAGCTAATAGCTACTAGTTGCTAGATACTAGGTTCTTGCTACTAGTTGCTAGCTACTAGCTGCTTGCTACTATCTACTAACTGCTTGCTACTAGCTACTTGCTGCTAGCTACTTGCTGCTAGCTGCTAGCTACTGACTCTTCACTACTAGCTACTAGCTACTAGGTCTACCTACCTCTAGTACTTACTAACTACTAGTTACTAACTGCTAAGTATTAGCTAAGAGTTCTTAGCTACTAGCTTTAGAATCTAGCTACTAGCTTGTAGCAACTTGTTGTTACCTACTAGTTGCTAGCTACTAGCTACTAGCTGCTAGCTGCTACCTACTAGTTGCTAGATACTAACTGTTGGCTACTAGTAGCTAGCTACTAGCTGCTGGCTACTAGTTGCTGGCTACTAGCAGCTAGCTACTAGTTGCTGGCTACTAGCTGCTAGCTACTAGCTACAAGCTTTTAACTACTAGTTGCTAGCTACTAGATGCTAGCTCTAGCTACTTGCTACTAACCCTAGCTATTGGCTACTGGGTACTAGTTCCTAACTACTAGTTGCTAGTTATTAGGTGCTTGCTACTAGCTGCTAGCTTCTAACTTCTAACTAATAGCAACTATCTCTAGCTACTACCTACTAGCCATTAGTTACTAGCTATTAGTTGCTAGTTACTAGCTTTTAGCTCTAACTACTATATATTAGCTGCTAGCTACTAGATATTAGTTGTTAGCTATTAACTCTATCTACTAGCTAATAGATGCTAGCTACTAGTGGCTAGCTACTAGTTGGTAGCTACTAGCTCTAGCTACTGGTTGCTAGCTACTAGCTATTGGCTACTAGATACTAGTTACGAGTTATTGGCTACTAGCTCCAGAATCCAGCTACTAGCTAGTAGCTACTTGTTGCTAGCTCAGTTGTTAGTTATTAGCTACTAGTTCGTTGCTACTAGCTGTTAGATACTAGTTGCTAGCTATTAGATCATAGCTCCTAACTATTAGCTACTAGCTTTATTAGTTACTAGCTATTAGCTACCAGCTACCAGCTACTAGCACTAGCTACTAGCTACTAGCTACTAGCTACTAGCTACCAGCTACTAGCTACCAGCTACAAGCTACTACCTACTAACTACGAGCTACTAGCTACTAGCTACGAGCTATTACCTACTAACTACGAGCTACTAGCTACTATCAACTAGTTATATCCACTAGCTACTACCTACTAGCTAGTAGCTAGTAGATAGAGCTACTAGCTAGTACCTAGTAGATAAAGCTACTAGCTAGTACCTAGTAGCTCATAAGTGGAGTTATTAGCTCATAAGTGGAGCTATTAGCTACTAGCTTTAACTACTAGCTACTAGCTCTAGCTTCTCGCTACTAGTTCTAGCTTCTAGCTCAACTCTACCTACTAGCTAGTAGTTACTAACTACTAGCTACTATTTGTAGTTACTAACTATTAGGTACTGACTACTAGTTATTAGCTACTAGCCACTAGCTATATCTAGCTTCTAGCTCTAGCTACTAGTTATAGCTTCTAGCTACTAGCTACTAGCTACTAGCTTCTAGCTCAACTTTACCTATTAACTAGTAGTTACTAACTACTAAGTACTATTTGTAGTTACTAGCTATTAGGTATTGATTACTAGCTTCTAGCTACTAGCTCTAGCTACTAGTTGTAGCTACTAGGTAAAAACTACTAACTACTCGCTCTAGCTACTAGTTCTAGCTACTAGGTAAAAGCTCTAGCTATTATCTACTAGTTATAGCTACTAGCTCTACCTCTAGTTACTAGCTATTAGCTTTGTCTATTAGCTTTGTCTATTACCTTTATCTATTAGCTCTATATATTAGCTCTAACTTTAGCTACTAGCTACTAATTCTTAGTTACTAGTTCTAGCTACTAACTTTAACTTTAGCTAGTAACTTTAGCTCTAGCTAGAGTTACTAGCTCTAACTCTAGCTTTAGGTACTAACTACTAGTTCTAGTTACTAACTACTATCTACCAGCAACTAGATACTAGCTTTAACTTCTAGAAGTGATTAATTATTGTGATACATGTATAACATACAATGTTCCAAATTAGAAATTAAAAGATATTACTCATAATAAAATGTGGCAAATGCTTTTTTTTTTTTATTGTTATTCCTGTAGTTCTAATAGGAATTTCTTATGTCTACGGTGGAATCAAAATTTTATTCAATTCACATATCAATGTAATCAAAGAATATGAAGAGAAGTAAGTACGATAAATTGTAGTGAAATTTTGTTATGAGTATTAATATCATTTTCATTTATTAGTTATTTGTAACATGCACCGGTGTAATCAAGGATAAAAAGTTGATTAGCAGTACGGAACACGAGTTGGGATTTTTGGTTTGCTCTTTTAGGACGAGTCCATTTCGTCTCATTTTGTGACCCATTTTATGAGTGGATATGTGGTGGTTTCATATTTGGTCCTATCTTATTGTATTCTCCGAAGAAGTGTTTATTATGACAGCAAAGAAACAGAGAAAAAGTAGCAGTTTTGCACTCTTACCAAGTGATGGAAAGGAAACAAAAGCTGAGTACACTTACAATTATTCTCTTTTTTGTCTCTAATACATTGTTCAAAGGACCAAGACCTTACACATTCGACATTCGTAGTTGAATATACTCCTATTAAACAAATTCAAATACATCATAATTCTCACCGCCATTGCTAAAGGGCATCTTTGCTTAGAAATGCAGAAGACATCTCAGTGATTTCCCTGTGATCAAAAGATCAAAGGCTTTGTCTATCTCCTCAATGGGTAGCTCGTGAGTGATGAAATTATCCAACTTTACCACCTAAAATGATTACCCAATACCATAACAAACAAATATTAGTCCATGCATGATTTTATTAACTCTGAAACCATTTTCAATAATTTATTTTAAGACTAACTCAGTTTCACAGCTGGTTTAGAAGTTAAGATTTTAACTCATTTATATACTATAAACTTGTTTTATTTCGGTGTAATATAAGATCTCAACAAAGTTAATACTATTTGTTCATCCAAATTCAATGCATAATTTCATTGATTTGTAAAAGGAAATTGAAAGTAGTGATGATCCTTACTCCATTTCCACACTGTGTGGCAAAATGAGGCAACTGACTTTTCCCTTTGAAACCTCCAAATACCGATCCTACGATACTTCGGCCATTAAAGAGCTCCATCGGGTGGATAGGAAGCAAGTTTGGTGATGCATGAATTCCCAAGATCACAGTCAATCCCCAACCCTGTGGCACGAAATTTGGAACTGTAAGGTAATGGCTTTAAATAGTAAAATCTTGTGTAATGAATCTGAAATTGATCCATGCTTCCAAATAAAGGATAAGTTTATGAAAACCTATAACAATGATACTAGAACCATAAATAAATGTTTGAAAAAATAGCTTGAACATAGCCATATACCGCATGAGCAGCCAAAAATGCATCTCTTAGAACATTCCCGTTTCCAGTACATTCAAAACTGTAGTCTACACCTCCATCAGTCATTTTTCTTATTATCTGCAAAAAAAAAAAAAAATAGTTACTGTTTCGTTGGAGAAAATGCATGAGTATCATAATTTACTTTTTGTGAGATGAGGATGAGAGAAAATGCCAACCTCGTATAATGGCTTCTCTTCATCCTTTGGGTTTATGAAATCAGTGACTCCCATCGCTTTGGCTTTGAGCACAAAGAAAATACAGTATATTATACAGAAAGGGGAAAACAGAGGAAGATTAACATTTCAAATAAAACTTTGAAAGGTCTTTTTGATGAAGTTAGATACCTTTGATGAATTTATCAGGGTTGATATCGACACCTATTATTCTGGAAGCACCTCTGGCTCGTGCCCCTTCTGCAACCTAGATTGAATCCAATTTAAAACCAACATCTTCCTTAGATTTTTTTTCTGTTTCATATATTACTACGGCTTAAACCTAATTAATCAGAAGAGAACAAAGATAACCTAAATTACAACATTACATGTTTTTTTTATGATTCTTACTACTTTAGCCATCACTTCTAATATAGGAGAAATAAATTTAGTGGTTCGATCGAAGATATCATATGTATGAAAAAAAGGAAGAAGAAAGTGAGTCTTATTCCAAGTTTAAGCAAATTATTAAAAGTAATTTCAGCTTTAAGCAAATTATAGTGAAAGCAAAGATGTTGGAAGAAGAAGAAAAACTTACTGCTAACCCAACAGCTCCAAGACCAAAAACAGCCACGGATGAACCAGAATGCACATTAGCAGTATTCCAAGCAGCTCCAACACCTACATTTTCATTCCATAATTAGTTAATAACAATAAAAACCCATTTTAAAGTTTTCTTTTATTGAGAGAACAGAAATAAGATAGACAAAAATGAAAATATTATACGGAAGACCATCATATAATATTATTCCTCTTTCATCGTACAACATGAATTCTTTACCAAGTGGTGCGGTAAAGGTGAATCTAGTTAAATTGGTTAAGGATGAATCTAGTTAAATTCAATTAAAAAGATTTTATCGAAAAGTGTGTTTTGTTGTGCTCAAAAATAACAATACAAGTTAGTGACAATTATTGTTCTAGAGAAGATATCAACGTGAAAGAAACTTGCATTAAAAGGAAAATAATTAGGATTTTAAGTATGAATTTGATTTCACATCAGAGAGAAGAAGATATCAATGTGAAAGAAACTTGCATTAAAAGGAAAATAATTAGAATTTTAAATATGAGTTTGATTTCACATTAGAGAAAGAGAAAAGATATCAATGCGAAAAAAATTTGCATTAAAAGGAAAATAATTAGGATTTTAAGTATGAGTTTGATTTCACATTAGAGAGAAAAAAAAATATCCCGAACAATATATAAAAAGGAAGACCCATACACTTATTTTAAAGTTTTTGATTAAAAGTAAAATCTTAACTTTCTTATACTAAATATCAAATCATATCTTTTATATATATATATATATATATATATATATATATATATATATTATTAAAAAAGATATTATTATGTAAGTATAATTTTAGATTTTTTAAAAATAATTAGGTTCTTATTAAACATTTCATTATTTTTATTTATTTGAAATTATATATTTTTTATTTGAAAAATCCATTTTATTTAATGTAACTGATCTAATTAATAATTAAATTTATATTTGTTTTTAAGAAAAATATTTTTTGTTAATTTTCAATTTAAACTACTATTACATTAGTTTTTTTTTCAATTTTTATTAAAGATAGTTTTCTCATGACAGAGTATAATAAAATATTAATTACTCCAATTTTTAACGTTATATGTTTTTTTTTAATTTTAATTATATATAAAAATAAAAAAAACAATAAAATACCCAATAGAAGTAATGTGATGGTAAAATAAATATTTAATATCATTTTTAATCATAAATTTATATTAACTCAAATTAATGAATAAAAATAAGAATAATTAATTAATTAAAATATAAAAAATAGTACAAGTAAATTAATAAATTATATAAACTAATAAATAAATTAGTAAGCAACTTATTGATAATTAAAATTAATATTATTTGTTGTTGTGTTACTTTCTACTTATTTCAAACCATCAATTTAAGGATGAAAAAAATATTCATATTTGTGATATTCACGCTAAATGGGTATCCATGGATAGAGAGAGTAACAGATATACAAATATGAATTAGTAACATCATCTTACTTATTCTCTAATTTTCTTCAATAATTTATTTTTAATTTTTATAAATAAATATGTGTGTCTCCAACTAAACATTAAATGTTTTTCCACAATTCACACGTCACTTCTCCCAACCCGAGCCCACGCATTATGACATTAAAATCTACTCAGCTACCCATCAATGTGATTCCCAATGCTTCTATTCTCATTCTCATTACTCCAAATTTCTACGCCACTTTACATGTCAACCACACAAACTATCATTATCTCCCATGGAAATCACACTTTAATGTTCTTCTATCTTAATGATAGAAATAGACTCAATTCCTATAAGAATAAAACTGGTTAAAATGAAATAAAATCTTAAAATTTATTGTTCAAGTTAATATTCATCAAAATTGTAATTTTATTTAGAGTATTTTTTTTTTCTTTGGCCAGGTAGATTCTTTAAAAACTTATGAAAGGATATCTACATGCTATTTTAGGAGTGTCAATTACAAATTTGTTACATGTAAGTTTGATTCTGGTTAGAAATTCTATTTGTTGGAGCGTGAAACTAAGTCAGAGCATCATTTTATTTATGATTGTTTTATATAAGGATTAAAACATCTTTTTAAGTGTTTTCTTTAATTTTATTTTATTCTTTGTTGATAAAAAAAAAAAAAAATTCTTTTTGTCTTTGAACTTTTACATAAAGATTGTTTGCATTTCTATGTTCTTGGACGTGTCTCTTTGATTGGGAAAGATAAATCTTTCCTAATTTATGATCATAGTAGTATCTTTAGTTTGATTATCATTGTTTTCTATGGACAGATTTGAGTTTCCTGTGTGAATCAAACATTGTTGGGGTTTTGTTGGAGTAGATTGATTTCTAAGTGAGGGAAACTATCTTCGTTAAGTATTGTAATTAAGTTAGAATTTGATGTTTATATTCATGTAAGTATCATATTTACGTGCTGGAGCATGTGATTCACGAACTAGAGGAAGATATTCTTGAGAACAAATTTTTTTATTAGAATATTGTAAATATATTAGAAATCTTTTAAGTGCATAGATATTGAGTTTGGTTAAATTACCAAAATGACATGATTAATTTTAGAAATTATATATAAAAGTTGAAAGTGCCATAAGCACAAAAAAAACTCATTTTCTCAATGATTTGGCCTTTTGCCTCCTTTTTCCTGGGCAAGTTGGCAAAACAAGTATCCTTTTATAGATATTTGTACATATTTAGTGAGAAAATGACGTGTGGATGCCATGATTTCAGGAAAGAAAGTGAAAGAAAAGGTAAAGTCTGACATCATTTTTAAAGTTCACTATTTAAAAAATAAAATAAATTATATATAAAATGACATGAATATTCAAAAATAAAAATATGATTAAAGATAATTTATATAAATATATATATATATATATATATATATATATATATATATATATATATATATATTTTTTGTATTTTTTTTATTATTTTTACTTT
>Ga0209589_1003765_pt1 | contig 26457 bp, 35 predicted proteins | sample CowpeawhiteBW_FD_187525 | JGI IMG/M metagenome (GOLD analysis project Ga0209589, IMG submission 187525) | Root nodule microbial communities of legume samples collected from California USA - Cow pea white BW (SPAdes) (version 2) | ecosystem: Host-associated > Plants > Roots > Nodule | place: USA...
ATTTCGTTTTCTTCACAAAAGTTTTCAAACAATTCATTTTGAAATTCTCCACCATGATCACTTCTCAAAACTTTAATTTTCAAATCTTTTTCATTTTGAATTACTTTTGCAAATTTCTTAAAAGCTTAAAGGCCTCACTTTTTAGTGTGAGAAAGAAGGTCCATGTATATCTTGAGTAATCATCAACAATAACAAGAGCATAATAATTTCCCCCAAAACTTTTTGTCCTTGAAGGACCAAACATATCCATATGCAAAAGTTCTAAAGGCTTTGATGTAGAAATCACATTTTTTGAATGAAATGAAGATTTTACTTATTTTCCTTTTTGACATGCATCACATAGTTTATCTTTTTCAAACTTTATTTTTGGCAATCCAATTACTAATTCTTTAGAAATTATTTGTTTAATTATTGCATGTGAATATGAGCAGCTCGTTTATGCCACAACCAAGGATTTTCTTCTTTAACAACCAAACAAGTTATATCACTAGATGATGCATTATCAAGATCAATCAAGTAAATGTTATTGTGTCTCATACCTTTTAAGGTTACTTCTTTGGAGTCCTTATGAATAATGTAGTAGTCACTCTCAAATATTACTTTGAGTTTGTTATCACATAATTGGCTTATACTGAGAAGATTGTGTTTTAGTCCTTCCACATACAGTACATCCTTGATCTCCAAAGTATTTCCTCCACCTACATCATCTGTTCCAAGTATTTTTCCCTTGTTGTTATCCCCATAAGTGACAAATCCTTGTTCCTTTCTTTTAAAGTTCTTAAACTTCTTTTTGTCTCCAGTCATGTGTCTTGAACAACCACTGTCAAGATACCACATTGATCTTCTGGATTTAGAAGTCATCTGCAAAATAAGGAAACAATTCATTTAGGTCCCCAACAACTTGTTTGGGTCCTTGGGGTTAGAAAAAAAATATCTACTTATGAACAGGAACCCAAATATATTTCTTATTAGGAACACCAAGATGTTTGATATTGCATTTGTTTGAAGTATGACCCTTTTTCATGCAATAAAAACATGTAGTAGTACATGCATATGTATTTATAGAATGATATGTTCCTTTTTCTACCCAAACTCTACGAGTTCTTTTAGTTTTATTTTTAAAACTATGATTATGAGCATGCTTGGTCTTATTTGGATTTTTCTTGATTTTAAACTTTTCACAATTTTTATTTTCTAAAGCATCTGCGAGATGTTTTTCCAAAATACATATATCAAACATGTAACTTTTGCATGAAGCACATTCAACAGTTTCTTTATTTTCTAAATTTGAAATTTTATTTTTCAAAAATTCTTCTTCTTCAAGAGATTTTTCAAATTTACTTTGCAAATCTTTAAAATCAGATTTTAACTTTTTATGAGCAGTATCCAATTTACTAGATTTAATGAGTAATTGTTGAAAGGCATCATACAAATCATCATAGTCATTTTCATGGCAAGTAGAATTTACCTCACTGTCAGAATCATCATGATTAGCCATCAAACATAGATTTGCTTCTTCATTTTCAGAATCGTTAGAATTTGATGAGCTTGAGGCATTGTCTTCCCATGCTATGTATGCCTTCTTTTTAAAGAATTTTTTGCCCTTCTTTTCTTCATTTTTCTTTGAATTTGGGCAATCAGCTTTGACGTGTCCAGATTCTCCACATCCGTAGCATTTGAAATTTGAGGATGATCCTTGATTATCCTTCTTGTTGCTCTTGAATTGATTTTTACCTTTGGCCTTCATGAATTTTGTAAATTTCTTAATCATAAGACTAAGATTTTCATCGTCATCCGAATCTTCTTCTTCCTTTTGCTTTTTGCCTTTAACCACTTCAGTTTTAAAGGCTATGTTCTTCTTTCTTCCAATATCTTCTTCTTCATTTAGTCTGCCCAGTTCAAGCTCATGTTCTCTCAACTTTCCAAATAGAGCCGCCATCGTCATTGTCGCAAGATTTTGTGACTCCGTGATGGCTGTCACCTTCGGCTGCCAAGCCCTGTTCAAAGATTTAAGAATTTTTATATTTAATTCATCAATGTCAAAAGTTTTACCTAGACCTGTGACATGATTGACGATATGTGTGAATCGTTTCTGCACATCATAGATAGTTTCTCCTTGTTGCATCCAAACATTTCGTATTCTTGGATCAAAGAGTTCTTGCGTGCCCTTTTCACATCGTCTGTTCCTTCATGGGTCACACGCAATATTTCCCACATATCTTGTACACTGGTGCAAACTGAGATCCTATAAAACTCATCTAGGGTTAAGTCAGATGAAATTATATTTCTAACTTTTACATCATACTGGGCTCGTCTATTTTTGTCTGTTGTCCATTGCGAGAATGACTTTGGTTCCTGCACATCATTTACAACATTAACAGGAACAAATGGACCATTTAAAACAACATCCCAAATACCTCTATCAACAGATTCCAGAAAAATTTGCATCCAAACTTTCTAGAAAGGATAGTTTTCACTAGTAAATAGAGGAGGTCTGTTGATAGACGCACCCTCGGCAAATGTTTGATTTTGTCCAACCATTTTCGAAAAATTTGAATAACTATCAAACCAAGCTCTGATACCAATTGTTGGTATCGGGCAGTGGAATGTTTAAGCATTTGGACAAAAACCAAGAGGGGGGTGAATTGGTTTTAAGTAATAAAATTAATACTTTAAAATTTTTCCAAAATTTATCGATTAAATCAAATATTAATTTCTTTAAACACAATAATAGATGAAATAAAGAGATAGAGAAGAAGATTGAACACAAGTATTTATACTGGTTCGGATCAAAAGACCCTACGTCCAGTTGTTAATCTCTCAAAAACGAGATTAACTAAATCACTAACAAATAACAGATTACAATCAGATAATAAAAGAGTAAGGAAAGAAAACACCTCTCTTGAACACACAAGAGATGAAAACCTAGAACACCTTTCTCTGAATCACATAGAGAACCTTGACCTTAGCTTTCCTAGCAATAGCAGCAGCAGCACTCAATCTCCTAGAACACCTCTTAGAAAAAGTTATCGCTCTACCCACACTAGGTTTTTCAAAGCTTCTTTTGAGAACACTCAGAGAAATCTCTTGCAGTCATAGCACTAGCACTCTAGCTTCTCAAAAAGGTAAGTGAGAAGTAACTCTGATGTTCCTTAAATAGTGGTTCCAAAAATTAGGTCAAAAATTGAACAGTCGCGCCCAACTGACCAGGATAATAATCGATTATTCCAGTGTGTTTTTTGAAAACAAATTTTTGAGTAGATAATCGATTATCAGAGGTGATAATCGATTATTCTAGTGCCTTCCTGAAAAATTAACTCAACTCAGGATAATCGATTATCCTAAGTGATAGTGATAATCGATTATCACTTTGATTTTTCGAGAAATACCAGAATTTGCTTTTTGCATAATGATTCTAACTATTCTAATTACACTTTACAATATAGCTTTAAACATAACAACACATGTTCTTCATATTGACTTCCAGATGGCTTTCAAGCTTCTTTTATCATTATCAAAATCTTGCTTCAGCATTTAGACTTGTATTTCCTTTTGCCAACACACTCGGATCGTGTAGGGGCATCTTCGACTCTTCCCTCTACTAGCAGTAACTCTACCTCTTCTGATGAGGAAGGATTGCTAGATCTTCCTTCGCACTAAGGATATGAGTGGGTTGATAAGGGTGTGCACGAATACTTCTCGAAGTATTAGTCGTCCTCGTCAATTCACAAGTTTATTGGGGCACATGCGATTTTAGATAATGATAGTCCGGACGAGGTAGTGTCTTTAGACTGGGTTGGTCGTGTAGATAATGCCTGTGATAGCGAGACGAGTATTTTGATGAGTTCTTTTTTATGTACTTTGTGTTACTAACGAGCTTACATGTTCAGTTACCCTTTGAGAAGTTAACTATCGGGGTGTTACGTATTCTATATGTGGCTCCATCTCAACTCCATCCCAATACTTGGGTCGCTTTGCAGGCCTTCAAGCTAATGTGTATAGTCTTAGGCTTGAAACCCTCTCCTTTGGTATTTTTGCACAATCGCAGTACCAGGCCCAAGGAGCTCGTGAGATGGCTATCTTTGTTTGACAACCTAGGAGAGGTTTGCTAGCCCCTTACTATTCATCCTTTAGGAGTTATAAAAACACATTGCCCATAAAAATTCATATCCCATAGTCAAAACAACATCAATGGTGGAAGTCAGTACACATTGCCTACCAACTAAATCCATTCATGTAAAGAAGCATTCCAAAAGAGTACATACAACAAAAAACATCTAGCACAAATGCCTACAAAATAAATTAAGTGGGAAGGCAAAAGACATCCACCAACAAACACAAAAACTAATCCTTCCCATCAGTCGTGTTTGTGTTAGCACCCTCACGAGCCTCTCCAGAGGGAGTATCCTCAGGTTGTTCAGGAAGGGAAGGTATATCCTCAAGTCAAATCAGAGACTTCTGATATACATCCTTACCCACATCAAAACGTCCATCATCAATTGGCACGTTAGCAAGAAGGGTAGCCTGACGCAATGCCTTCTTAAAGCCCAACTCATGTTCCTGAACCACCCTCTCCCGTAACTCTCAAACATCTTTATCTAATTAACCATTGGCAGCCTTCAGCTCTTCCACTTGACATTTGGTGGCAGCCACCTCTTCAAAGGTTTTCTTTTTGATAACGTATCGTTAACGTGATCAAATTAATACTACTAAACTATAACAACTTCAGTATTGCTAAGATAGTAGTTTAAGGAAATAGAAAGGGTAAAGTTAACCCTAAGTCGTCTCCCAACGAACGCGAAATTGATTTTTAAATAATTAGTTCTTATAAAATTTATACAAAAGAGTTAGTCAAATAAAATAATAAAAATATGAGAGATAAAGATAAAAATAGTAGGAAAGAAAAATAGGTCGATTCCACGACTTTTTCAAAATAGGATTCATCATTGGTTTCCTAAAGATTATTGTTATTGATTTCTTGTTTAGGACTTTAAATTAATCAATGTAACTTCTCAATTAATTTGTTGGAGTCCTTACTTTTAATTAAAGTAGTTTCTCAATCAAAAGTAAGAACTTTGTAGATTAATCTTATTAATGCGAACTTTTATGATGTGAAAAAGTACTAGCTTAAGTGGTTGAGAGTACTTTGATTGTGTGTGAGGACGTGGGTTCGAGTCTTATGTATGCCAATTGTGTGTTATTTAATTTTATTATTTTTTGATGACATGTTTGGAGTGTGATGATTAAATAGATAGTTTTATATGCATAAATATTGGCATGAAAGATGACTTGGTTGAGTTGGTTGTGGACTTAAATTTCAATTATGGGTTGATGGGTTCAAACCTTGGCTTGAGCAAAATAATTTTCTTTTTGTTAAAATTTACACTAGCATTGAAGTGAAGAGGCACGTAAACCCTAGAGTACATGGCAGCAAGGGTGGCTGAGAAGGCATTAGGCCATTAAGTGATAATTAATTGTGGATTAATGCTATTTTCGTTTTGGTGCAATCAAACCATATTAAGGGCACAATAAAAAGCTAATTAGGGGTAAGAGAAAGGGTTTTGTGAGGTTGTCATTGTGGTTGCAGAAGAGAGCACAAGTTTGTGAGTTTTGAGTGAGGTTTTGGGGGTTGAGTTGAGGGAAAGGCAAAGGAGGACATTGGTGATCAAGGGAGAGCTTGCAAGAGTCAAGGCTAAGCTAAGGAAATCTAGGTTAGGGGAGTTCCTATTGGTTATTTTAATTTCAATTGTATGTAATCGTGATGTGCCAAGGGTTTGGGGATTGTATTTTTGTCAAATTTATCTGAGTTCATTCGGGTTTCTGGAATATTCCAGAAACCGCCTAGCGGTCACGCGCGACCCGTCAAGTGACACAAGCTACAGACCCAGTTTTCTGGGTTTTCTCCATGAACCGCCTGGCGGCAGAGGATGATCCGCCAGGTGACACGAACGCAGTTACGCTGTTTTTGACTATTTTGGATATTTTTGGGGTACTTGTGATGTGGTCGTGATGTTATATGCTTGAATGTGAATCTTGATGAGTATGATCGACTGTGTATATTATGGTTATGTTAGAATGCATGACTTCTGATCTGAAATTGGGGGTTAGGGTTTATGTTGGGGGTTGAAAACAATTATGCATGATATAAGTTTGTGATTAGTCCACTGTTTGATGGAATGGGATTATTATATGACATATACATATCTGTTGCCATGTACGAGCATGTGAAATTGTGTATCATGGGCTTGGTTGATGATCCTTTTGAGTTCCAATTATGATTGTATGCAAAGGAGAATTATGCGGGATAAATTGTGTGTATGATGGGAATTAGTAGGGCAGTGGGGTGTAAGGAACTTTAAACATGGAATATAAAATGAGAATACATGGGAAGGTAATGATGGAGATATATGTGTTAAGTTAAACAAAGATTTGCATGTTGATATAGATTGAAATTATTATAAAACTGAAATTATATGCACCATGTGTGGTTGAGTTAAATTATTGAGGAATGGTAATGGATAATATGATGAGTGAGTAAGTGGAAAATATCATAATTGTGAAAAGGGTGGATTTGAAATGGTGAAACTGGAAATATTTGGTAGTGTAATTCTGTTTGAAGCATGATTGTATAAAGTCCATGTGCAATATTGTTCAAACTGCAGTGGCATGAGCTACATAAACTATAGATTGTATGATCAAAAGATTGAGAGTATGTGTGCATGATGATGATTAACTTGATGGTATGTTTTTGAATGTATGTGATGTAATCTAATTATAGATTATGACTGGGAAACCATGTTGTGTTATAATTTCATGTGTTTGAGGTCCATTGGGGTCTGTTTTGGGTGCCAAAAACTAGTAGCATTGCGCTACTGGTATGGCGCCTGGCGGCGTGAGTGAGCCGCCAAGTGGTAGAGTCACAAACCAGAGGCAGTAGTCACTCTACGCGCAGGGCGCCTAGCGGCAGGGACAGTTCCGCCAGGCAGAATGGTGAAGCAGAAGGCCTGGAAGGTGGTTGACACCTGGCGACGCGAGATGGGTGTGCCAGGCGGTGATCGACAACGAGGCACCTGGCGGCAGGGTGGAGTCCGCCAGGCGGTGACGGTGTAGTGAGGATTTTACTGGCGCTTGGCACCTGGCGGTGTGTGATGCCCGCTAGGCGGTTTGGACCCAGATTTCGCTTAATGGCATGAGATGCGCGCCAGGCGGTTTTGGTTCAGTGATGGTGCACGAGGAAAGGTTTCTACACAACTTTAGGTGATGTTCATGATGCGAGGCTTTGGCTGGGGGCCCAGTTATGAGTGTATCTTGTATTGGAGTAACACGTGACCACTCTAGGTTGTAGCCTGGTGGTTTAGGAAGTCTGGTGGAGTGTGCGAGTTGTGGCTCGTACGATGAGGTTTCGGGTGATTGCCCTCTTCAGTGCATTCTAATAGAGCTTTGGTAGTCTGGGAACAACTACAAACTTATGTTTGTTTTGGGGAGCTCCACTTGGTGTCACGGTGAGATGTTGTGGCAAAGTTATTCCCACGTGTGGACTATTAGGTGGTGGCCTGTAGTCGGAGGGGCGAGTAGACACTCGTGCAGTAAAGATCGATAGACGTCTAGTGCAAGTTTTGGAAATGGAGATCTAAGGAAAAAGGGAAAGATTATACTAACCCGGGTTATGTTATGGAGATGTTGTAATTTATATTTATTATGATATGTGTTTGATTTATTTAAATGAGCTCACCCTATCTGTGTGTGTTTGGCGATGATCATGTAACTCGTTACATGGGAGCAGATGTTGATGTAGGTGAGATGTATATGCATAGAGAGACGGAGTGGGGATCACTATGGGACAGTTTTTCTTAAATTTCATTATGGATTTTCCTTTTGTAATTTTTTATTTTAGAGGATTTGGATTTTGTAATAACTAAATATTGCGGTTTTATTTTCTACTTATGCGACATTTGAAGACTTATTTTTCTCGCGTTTTTGGGAAATTGCGAGAATAAATGTGATGTTCATTAAATCTTATTATTTATTTATATTTAATAAGTAATATCCGGCTAGGACGTTACATTTGGTATTAGAGCCATGATTTCAATGATTTCATGGGGTCTTTGGGGAGTGAGCCTATCATGTTGACGTGTGTTTGTGTTGTTTTGTCTTTCTATGAAATTGAAATATAAATGTTTGATTTATCAGTTAATATGTGGCGCATTCAGGCTATGGTGAATAGGAGGAGAAGAAACGATGCAGGCGCTGATGAGATTGCACAAGCAATCCACATGATGGTTGATGCCATGTAGTCTGTTGCGGCACAGCCGAGAGCCATGGTGCCACCCACTAGAGCGGTGACTATGGAAGATGTTCTGAAACACAAGTTGTCCAAGTTCAGCGGCAAAGCTACCCCTAATGAGGACGATGCTTGGCTCAGGGAGTGTGAGAAGATATTCTGAGTACTGGAGTGCACTAAGGCACAACATTTGACTTTCGCCACCTTCCTGCTTGTTGGCGATGCTGAGTACTGGTGGACAGGAATGCAGCAACAAATGCAGACCCGTCAAGAAGAGGTGAACTGGGTGAACTTCAAGACGAGGTTCCTGGAGAAGTATTTTCCAGACTCAGCGAAACATGCTCTGGAGGCGGAGTTTCTTACACTCCAGCATGGTAATAAACCGGTGCAGGCCTACATCGATCATTTCGAGTACTTGGCGAGATTCTACTCGCAAGAGATCACAGAGGAGTGGTGCTGCCGTAAGTTTGAGGGAGGCACGATTCTACTCGCAGATTCCTAGTGCCACTACAGATCCAGGAGTTTCCAGTTCTGGTGGAACAGGCCAGGACTGTGGAAGAGTTAGAGACTGTACCCGGTCAGGTCGCAAGGACACATAAAAATACATTCGAGACCAGGCCATAGAAGGTGCCATACAGCAGGCCTTTATCGTCATCCCTAGGTCTGAGATGCTATAACTACGGTGGGCCGCACCTTCGCAGGAACTGTACTAAAGCTGCAGGTAGTTCAGGTGCTAATACTTAACAAGCGAAGTACTATAAATGTGAGAAGATGGGGCATTATGCGAGTCAATGTCCTAATAAGAAGACATTCGAAGGAGCATTACCGCAGAAGAAACAGTAGAAGGTGTTAACTAATCGGCCTACAACTGTTGGGAGAGTTTTCGCATTGACTAGTACTGAGGCCACTTAGTCAGGTAACCTCATACTGGACCGATGTTTATTGTTTGATAACAATGTTCTAGTTCTGTTTGACTTAGGTGCTACTCACTCGTTCATCTCCCAAGAATATGTGAGTAGGCTTGGACTAGTAGCTCGTGATTTGGGGTGTGAACTGGCAGTCTCGACACCTGCATCAAAGCAAGTATCTACCAACTTAGTCTATGTCGGTTGTTCTATTGAAATGGCAGGGCATAGGTTCAAAGTGAACCTCATTTGCTTGCCATTGAAGGGTCTGGACGTAATACTGGGCATGGACTGGCTGTCAAACTATCACGTCATAATTGATTGTAGACGGCGCAACGTAGTATTCCCAGAAGCTGACGGGTTGACATTGATCTCTACTCACGAGGTTAGACAAGAGGAGGCTGATGGATCCTCATGCTTTATGATCATAGTGCAGTCAGAGAACAAGAGTACATTGGATCAATCATACTATAATTTTTTCACTATAATTGTATAAATAACTTTTATATACTACAATATAAAAATTTAATGTAATTGCCATGAATATTTTTTTATCACCATCCAACATATAGGAGTTCAAAAGATACAAGATCTATGTCAAAATTTTATTATTATGTTTATTATTTATTCTTTGCCTCATTTTGATCGAGTGATGTATTATAACTTTTATTAGTGTATAAAAAAGAGATGCATTAGAATTCAAAAAATTGAAGTAAACAAACATTCAAAATATATTTTAATTTGAATATTTGTTTTCCTTTTATATTCTTTTAAAAATATTTTTGAATTTTTTTTCCTTTTATATTTAAAATTTGGTTTCATTAATGTTTGCAAATTTAATAAATGTTTTGGTTATCATGAAATTTTATTTGGTATTCTAATCTAAAATGTAAACAATTATAATTTATTTCAAAGCATTTAATATCGAAGAAACAATCATCCTCCTAATATTGAATATTTGATAATATTATGTTTCCTTTACCGTAATTTTTATTATTTTATAAAAATTAATTAAAATTAATATTGGAGTAGTAAGAAAACAAGTACGGGTATGGCTACGAGATTATACCCGTTACCTGGTGGAGATGGGGATGAGACAAAAGATTGATACCCGTTGGATTTGGGTATGGGAATGGTGATGAATTTTTTCTACGGGGATGGGTATGGGATAGAGAAACCCGTCCCTGCCCCGCCCCGTTGCCATCCCTAACCAGGACTAGATCCCGCGAATGTATCTGGGCTTTCCTTACGAACATTCACCTTCTCGCGAAGCAACTGAAAACGACTTTTCTGACCAGCACCAACACCCTCATGAGAAGCCATAAGAGTTGACAAAAGCAAACACAAAGTAAGATAAGTTAACATATAACACAATACAGGAAAAGTTGACACATACCCAACATATCCCCACGGGACAAGGAGAATTCAATATGGCCACAATACGCTTAGTAGGAAGCTGTCGAGGAAGGGAATCTAGCAAATTAAGAACTTCGTAATTCTCAGTAGACATCATAGTTTGAGGCCACTCATCATAGTGCAATGGATTAAGCGTCCAATAGAAAGGAAATTTTGGAATATCACTGTTAAAGAAGTATGGTCGACCGAGAGGATTTACCAGCACTCTAAAGAAAGTGTTTTTATAACTCCTAAAGGATGAAAAGTAAGGGGCTAACAGACCTATCCTAGGTTGCCAAACAAAGACAACCATCTCACGGGCTCCTTGGCCTTGGTACTATAATAGTGCAAAAATATCGAAGGAGAGGGTTTCAAGCCTAGGACTCTACACATTAGCTTGAAGGCCTAAAAAGTGACCAACGCATTGGGATGGAGTTAAGATGGAGCCACATTTAGGATACGTAACACCCTGATAGTAAACTCGGCAAAGGGTAACTGAACATGTGAGCTCGTTAGTAACACAAAGTACATAAAAAAGAACTCATCAAAATACCTGTCTCGCCCATCACAGGTGTTATTTACACACCCAACCCGGTCCAAAGACATCGCCTCGTCCGGACTATCATCATCTAAAATCGCATGTGCCCCAGCAAACTTGCTAATGGACGAGCACGATTGATACTTAGAATGTGATGATGTAATAGTTATTGGAGTGGTGGATTGAAAGTGAATCAAAAAAAGTGGATCAAAATATCGTTATCTAAAAAAAATCAATGTGATTGATCTTTTTAAAGTTTTGGAACCAAAATGTGTCAGTTGACGAATTCTAATTTCGTGTCAAAATTTATGTACTAAAAACATACTTAATTAAGATAATTAGAATACATGTGAATGAAATTTAGATTATTATAAAAATAATTGCATATTAATATTAATATTTTATTAAACATAAATCAATTAAAAAATATTAAACATGTTAACTGAACTGTTCCTGCAGAGAACAAACAAGATAAGTTAGGCACAAGCGTCACCTTACCCATGTAGTCCGCTATCTCCTCAGTTGGCCTCTTCCCGATTGGCACATGTCGGCTTGGACCCAGGAGGGGTTACCTGCAGAAGGGACTCCGAAGCTCAAGTGAGTCAAAGCTCTCAAAAGGTCAAATCAGGTGATTAATAGAGTAATGAATGCGTACATTTAATTATTGGGGTCCACGTGTATTTATAGAGTATTAATTATGTCTGGTTATGCTATAGACCGGGCCCCGGGCCCTAACCCAGGCCTTGAGGTGGACCCATTGAATACTAAGGGGGCTTTGATTTTGTTAAGTATATTGGGGTTGCCAGCCTAAGCCGACTACTTTCCTTGGCGCTTTGTGTTGCCAATGTGTTGTATTAGGCAGGTTGTTCCTCTAGGTAATTAAGTTACCGGTTTAGGTCGGTTAGGCTTAGGTTAGCCCGGCCTAGGCTGACTACTCGAATTCTTTAGTATATAGGCATCGTTTTATTAATATTCTGTTAAGTTGGCTTGGTGTGGTACACCAGTCCCCCAGCCTTGGCTGATATAGATATCGGTCAAGGGTGACATGTGTTGATATCCTAGCGGGGTCGGCTAGGTGTGGTACACCAGTCCCCCAGCCTTTAAGTGTGATGAACAGCGTTAAGGCTAAAGGCGTGAAAGGGTTGATGGCAGGTGAAGGGATGACAGGGGTCAAATCAAAGGGGTTTTTGCGTCGTCGTTTTCAAGGGTCGTGTCTTTTGGAATGATTGTGTCGATTGGTATGGGTTGTTATTTTAGCGGGAAGGGGTTTTTTTTCGTTTGGGATTCTGGCCTATAAATGTGGATTTTGAAAGGAGTAAGGGTTTATTGGTTCATTTGTGAGAATTTCCAGTCAGAGATCTTGTGTGCGTTTTCTTGTCCGACTAGTTCCCATTTTCAGCCGACATCTTTCTAGAAAAAGAGAAAAGGTATGTGTAGTAGCGATAGTGTGTCATTGTCTACGTCTAGTAGTGAGAGTCTAAAGTCTGGGAGGAGTAGAGGTAGACTTGTTGAAGAGGAGAGCACCAGTTCTGGGGGTGTAGTAGGTGGGATCCCTATGGAAACGGTAAGGGAGGTCCGAGAAGATCCCCTAGAGGAGTTGGCGGAGAGTAACTGGCCGGCCAAGGGCGGTTACGGGTGGGTGGCTGCCGATGTTCGTAATCAATCATTCTTATTTCGGTGGTCTCGCTTGCTGAACTCTTGGTTGAATTGTACACCTGTCATCGCAAAATGTGTAAGCGGGGGTATTGTTTCCCTAGAGAGGGTGAGTGCCATCGACCGTGTGTGTCACGGGCAAGAGGGGGCAACCGAGAAGTTCTTCTATATGTACATGTGCCACTTTTCTCAGCTACATGTGCGGTTGTCGTTGGACGACTTCACCATGGATGTGTTGCGCGCGCTGAACGTTGCTCCTACGCAGCTGCACCCAAATAGTTGGGCTGACATGCAAGCCTTCCGCATTTTGTACCAGTCACTATATCTAGAGCCTTCTCCTTACGCGTTTCTATATTTCTATGATACTAGGCCCCGCCAACCGTCCACTTGGCTCTCTCTAATAAGTCGTCCCAGCATTAGGAGACTGGACGCATTTTCCTAGTCATTCAAGCATTTTAAGGACGGGTACTTCAAAGTTGTGGTGAAGGAAGAGGGCAAGTTCAGCTAGACGGGCACCCCCCATCGATATAAAAATATGGGCACCGACGAGTTGTCGGCGGGGGATAAGGAGGTGGTGGAGACCTTGATGAAGTTTGTTGATAAGTTGCCCACTAAGGGCCTAGTTAGAGTTTATAATTTAGTGCACCCGATTATTGATATTGAAGGTATCTGTTTGTTACTTAAACTGTGTTAATGATTCTAAGTTGTTTTAACCGGGATCTAGTATGTTATTGTAGGGCACATGGCGCAATCGGGGAAGAAAAATTTGGCGCTCTTTCAATCGTTAAGGAAGGAGATGGCTACTAAAGCAAGGGTAGCTGGGAAGACTGATGTTCCCAACCTGCAGGAGTCGATGGTCGAGGTACATGTGCATGGCGGAACGAAGAGGAAGGCCGAGTTGCCGCCTCGAGCCGGCAAGGGGAAGGATGTGAAGAAGGTGAGGGCGGCCTTACTCGGGGCGGGGTCGGCTAGTGGAGTTAAGGGACCGGAGTCCGGCTTGATCGAGTTGCCGAGATATCTGTCAGGAAAGATATTGCGATCAACCTCCCAGATACCATTATAAACTATGTTGACGGTATGGAGGCGAACCACATTGTGAGGATGATGGTAGAGTTTGGAAGTAAAGCATTGATATTAAGTCGTCGTGTTAGGTCGCTCTATCGACGGGAAGTGAAGGAGGGAGGTAGGGAGAAAGTTGAAGAGTTACAAGGAAAGGTTGACAAGTTCGAGGAGGAGAGAGCTGCGTGGAAGAAGGAAAGGGAAGGCTGGGAGGAGGAGAGAAAAAGGTTGGCAACTTGGAAGGTTCGCTGTTTGGACTCAGAGGGAAAATTGAACAAGAAAATAGAAGAGTTGGAGGAAGACTATGATGAGTTAAAAGACAAATATGATGTTGTTATAGGTCAGCTTGATGACTTGAAGAATTGCATCATACAAGAGCACATCAACAGTTTTGAGAAGGGACTGCATCAAGCAGCCTTTTTCCATCCGGAGGTTGACATTGCGGACTCAAAGTTTATTGTGAACAAGGACGTTGTTGATGGGAAGCTCATAAAGGAAGATGGGAGCAGTCCGGATGAAGAGGCGGAGGAGAAGGCGACTGAAGAGGAGAAGGAGACGGGTGATGTCGAGGAGGTGGCTCCTGATGCAGCAGAATAGGACTTTGATTTTTATTGATTTGAAAATATTATTTGAGCCTATGTTTGTAATAGCTGGTACATTATGTTACGTTGGTACACTTCTTTTGCATTTATGTTTAATGCGATTAATGTTCTGTATGTTATTGTGTATGCTGGGTTTTGATGATTTCTGGTGTATGTATGGCGCGATCAATTGTATGTTAAGGGTGTTCGACCCAAGCCGGTTACTTGTGGTAAGGGTGGGAAACTTAGACGATTTAAAAGTAAGTCAAGGGTGTTCGTGTAAGATCCGAGAAATTTGAATAATTAATTAAATAATTATTTAATAAATGCGTATGAGCCTTTAAGGCATTTAATGCGGATTACTATCACATAGAAAAGTACTAGCTCAATTGGTGAGAGTACTTTGATTGTGTGAGAGGACTTGGGTTCGAGTCTTAAGTATGCCAATTGTGTGTTATTGATTTGTTTTTTATTTTTTTGAATATATGTTGAGCATGATTATGAAATGATATAATCATTTAATTATATTAGTTATCATGAAACATAAATTGGTTCAATGGTTGAACATTGATTTGGCATTTGTATGGTTATGGGTTCAAGCCTTGGAGAAACCAAATTAAACTTTATTTTTGCTATTTTGAGTTTTGGCTTGAATTTGAAGGGTTAAGGGAAACCTAGATGCATGGGCAGCCAAGGGAGGCTGAAAAACGGACCATAAAGAATCAATGAATGATAATAAACATTGCCATTAAACCTTAAATTCGTTTTTGGTAATTATCTAGCTTTAAGGCACCTTTAAAAGGCCAATGTGAGGTAAGAAGAAGGGTTTCGGCAAGCTTTGAGTGTACTCAGAAAACAGAACACGAATTTTAAGAGTAGTAAGGTTGGAGTGAAGCTTTGAAGCTGAATTGGGAGAGAAAGCCAAAGGGAGATCATTGAGGATCAAGAGAGAATTCACAACAATTCCAAAATAAGCTAAGGAAACCAGGTTAGGGGAGTTTATACGTTAGTATTGTCATAAGTGTATTTGAATTGATGTATAAATATGTATAATTGTGATTGTTGTTTGTGTCTGGGTGAATCTGGTTGAATCTGTGTGTTTCTGGAAAATCCCGAGAAACCGCCTGGCGGGCTGCTCCTAGCCGCCAGGCGGCGCATGGAATTATACGTGATTTGGGGTTCCTAGAAGAGGAACCGCCTGGCGACACACTCCCGGCCGCCAGGCGATGCTTACAATTTTATACCATTCTGGGTTTTTGATGCACTGCCTGGCGGCGATGAACTTCCGCCAGGCGACGCGGGTCTGGGTTATAGTTTTCGTCACTTTGGGGTGCCTTGACGTGATTCTGATCGGAGGAAAATCATGAGTTCGTAAATTAAGGATGAGGTAACGTCTTATTTTACTGAGAACCAGTATAATTAACAGGTAGAATTGATGGAACAGTGGAAATACGAGTTTAGGGTTATGAGTGGAAGTTTTGGACAGCCAATGTTAATGGTGAACTGAGTATACTCATGTGGTAGACTAAGAGGGTTAAAGTTAGAGTATTGTGTCTCGATTAAGGGTTCGAGGGGGGAATTAATTAGGAGATGCAGAGAAAAGAGCTGGGGAATGAGAGAAGGACCTCGTAGCTGCTGGAAATTCTGGGGAGATTGCCAGGAATTCATGAACCGCCTAGCAGCACGGGTCTCGCCGCCAAGCGCCATCTCAAAACTTGGAGATTTTACTCGTAGCGGTGTGGCTGATGATACGAGGGTGAATGGAGCCATTTTCATACCACTGAAATAGTGGGAAGGAGTAATATGCTGTAAGAAAGAATGATAATAGGTAAGGGTTAGGGTTGATATTTAAGTGTAGGGAAAAAGAAAGAGAATTCTGTTGTGGTTGAGGGAGGATCGTAGCGTGAGTGTTGAACTAGTGGTCTAGACCAGTATAGTGTTAGCGGTTCAAGGCGAGGACTAGAGTCAAGTGGTATTATAAGAATCGCATGAATTGTCAAATTGTAGGAAGTATGTAAATCCAAAGTGAGGAGGTTGTGAAGAAATGTACAAAGTGATGGAAATCGGGACTTTACGGGAAGTAAATAATAGAATTCATAGTGGTAGGGGTTTACAGGGGCACATTGAGTATTGGATTAAGTGGACCTTTGTATGACTAATTCGATAAACCAGTTTAAAGGTATGCACACGATGTGAAGGGGGTTCAACTGTCTGAAAATTTGATTTCACGATATCATGGTGGTGAACTTTAACTAAAATCACGAAAAAAACCAGTAAAAGTACATTACTGGTGTGGCGCCTGGCGGTGGGATCGCACCTGCCAGGCGATAGTGAGGAAACAGTGGGGTTGAGGTGCAGAAGGCGCCTGGTGATAGGAAGATTCCGCTAGGCGACAGCGGGAAATTTCGTAAAATTATGAATCAGCGTCTGCCTGGCGGTAGGGAGAGTTCCGTCGGGCGGTAGTTGCTGATTTTATAGTTCTTGAGGTGCTTCGCGCCTGGCGGAACGTGTCCCCCGCCAAGCGGTCTGGAAGCTGTGGCGCCTAGCGGTACGTGTCCCCCGCTAGGCGATTTGGTTGTTGTAAATCCTAGTTGTTCGACTTTGTAGGGTGTTCTACAAGGCTTTTGGTGGTGCTTTAAAGGTAAGATTGCTGGGTTCCTTGAGTTGAGCTCGGAACGTATCCCTTGAGTTGAGCTTGGGATAGGGGTTAAGCACGTACATTCCTCGAGTTGAGCTCGGAATGGCATCCCTCGAGTTGAGCTCGGGATGGCGGATGAACACGAGGAACCCTTGAGTTGAGCTCGGGTTGGCGAGTGTTGCCGGTGTGAGTGTGCTGGTTGTGGCCAGTACGGATGGGTCCAGTTAGATTGCCCTCCTCAGTTGATGACTGACGAGTTTGGTAGTCTTGGGACATTACGGACTATGTTCGTAAATGGGAACTCCACCTGGCGTTACGGTGTGTGATCCGTGGCATTGGTTCCCACACGTGCTCTGTCGGTTGTACGGTGTGTGATCCGTGGCATTGGTTCCCACACGTGCTCTGTCGGTTGTGGCCGATAGGTTTGGCAGCAAATTACCTTGAGGTAATCGCTAGAAGAGGTAGAACCCGAATGGTCTGGTTGTGGCCAAACGTTAGAGAAATTGGTTAGGAGATGGTACTTTGTTATTTGTGGAAGCTTATATCTGTTAAATTGATTATATGATATCTATGATGATGTATGTTGTTTTCATAAGCTCACCCTATCTGCTTGTGTTTGGCGATGATCGTGTAGTCGGTACACGGGAGCAGATGATGTTGATGCAGGTAGAGCCGGTGATGCTTAGACGAGAGTGGGGGTTCTACTAGGAGAAACTTATTATGTTTACTTTATTTGCCTGTGGAAACTGTTGTAAACCCTGATGGGTGAAACTATAACCATGTTATTTCGGTTTATGGATTAGATGTTTATAATCATTATGCGAACATTTAATAAATTTTAAATTTCCCGCGTTTTTGGGAAATGAGGTTATTCATAAATGCAATGTCTTTACATATTTTAATCGTTTTATTTATTTAAACCTGTAATATCCTGACGGGATGTTACAGTTCGACCCAGGACGCTTACTTGTGGTAAGGCTGGGGAACTTAAACGAATTAACCATGAGTTAAGGGTGTTCGATCCAGGCCGCTTACTTGTGGTAAGGTTTGGGAACTTAAACGAATTAACCATGAGTTAAGGGTGTTCGATTCAGGCCGCTTACTTATGGTAAGGGTGGGGAACTTAAACGAATTAACCATGAGTTAAGGGTGTTCGACCTAGGCCGCTTACTTGTGGTAAGGGTGGGGAACTTAAACGAATTAACCATGAGTTAAGGGTGTTCGACTCAGGCCGCTTACTTGTGGTAAGGGTGGGGAACTTAGATGAATGCGAGAGTTAAATGAAGAGTAGTCGTACAATTGAGAACCCTTTGCTTTATTTATTGAATCTGGGGTGCCTCGTTAAAACCTCCCTGGCCAAAACCCTCCTTAGGGAAAAAAGACCAGGTGAGGAAAAAGAGTACACACAGGGTTACAAGTGTTCGGTTCAACACAGTATACATTTAACTGAAGTAGAATTTGAGGTGGGACACATTCCAAGTGTTGGGTATCTCTTCCCCAGATAAATGTTCAAGGCGATAAGCTCCCCCTCCTACGTCTTCACGTATGCGGTATGGGCCGTCCCAGTTGGCGGAGAATTTGCCATCCTTCTTTCTTGCACTGTTGGCCATTCTCCATACTAAGTCCCCGATTACGAACGATCGTGGACATAGATTTGCGTTATATTTTTTGGCAACTCTTTGTTTGGCGGCTAAGTTGCGTATCTGGGCTCTTTCTCTGAGTTCGGGTAGGAGGTCGAGATGAATGGTCATGTTTTGGTGGTTGTGGGTTGGGTCGTACATTTCTCGGCACAGGGATGGTTCGCCAATTTCGACCGGTATCATGGCGTCTGTGCCGTAAACGAGGCTGAATGGGAATTCGTTTGTTGATGATTGAGGGGTGCACCTGTAAGCCCATAGCACTTCTACTAGCTCTCCGGGCCATCAGCCTTTAGTGCTATCTAATCTCTTGTGCAATTCTAATAGGATAACCTTGTTGGCCGCCTTTGCTTGTCCATTTGTTTGTGGGTGCTCTACAGAACTTGTGATGTGTTTGATGCCCAGACCAGTGTAGAACTTGGCTAGCTCCTTCTCTATGAATTGTTGGCCATTATCGGTGATGATAGTATGTGGAACACCATATCTACATATAATATCTTTCCAAACAAACTGTTGGACTTGTTGGGCTGTGATCGTGGTCAGCGGCTTGGCCTCTATCCATTTGGTGAAATAATCAACGGCTACAATCAGGAATTTCACCTGCCCCTTGTCGGGTGAGAATGGGCCAAGGATATCCATTCCTCATTTAGCGAAGGGCCATGGGGATAGTATGGAATGGAATTGTTCTTGTTTCTGGTGGATGAGGTTGCCATGTTTTTGGCATGGTTTGCACTTTCTGACGTAGGCTTGATAGTCTGCTTCTATAGTCGGCCAGAAGTAGCCGGCTCTAAGGATTCTAGTAGCCATAGTGCGTACGCCGGAATGGTAACAGCAAATGCCTTCATCCAACTCTTTAATGATATAGTGTGCTTGCTCTGTAGTGACACATTTAAGAAGCGGTTGGTCGTATCCGCGTTTGTAGAGCTCATCGCCTATCATGGTATATCTGGCGGCCTTAGCCAACCAAGTTTTGTCCGCATCTTGTGGGGGGTTGCCGGTTTTTAGGTATTAGATATAGGGAGTGGTCCAGTTGTGGTTTGGGGGAGGGGTGGTATTGTCGGCTGGGGAGTGGGTTAGGTTTTGGCAGGTATTTGTGATGGAGGGTGTAGATAACGTTTGTTGTAATAGGGATCGGTGGTGGCTTTTTAATTTGGTGCTGGCTAATTTGGAGAGGATGTCAGCTCTGATGTTGTCGGTCCTGGGGATATGTTCGATGCGGACTCGTTCGAAGGCGGATTGAATGACTACGCGGACCAGATGGTAATATTGTAGAAGGATGGGGTCTTTAATCTGGAATTCGTCGTTTAGGTGCCCTACAATAAGTTTGGAGTCGATTTTGCACGTTAACGTCTTGACACCAACTTCGCGGGCAAAGGAAAGGCCAGCGAGGATGGCTTCGTATTTGGCTTGGTTGTTTGATGTTTTGAAGGCAAAGTGAAGGGATTTTTCAATGAGGATGTCGTTAGGCCCTTCTAACACGATGCCAGCACCGGCACCTTTGGGATTCGAGGAACCATCTACATGAAGTGTCCACTAGTCCTCTGTGGGTGTGTGCTGGAGGTCATTGACAAAATCCAGGAGGCATTGGGCTTTAATGGGGCCATGGGGTTCGTAGCGAATGTTGAATTCCGACAACTCGACGGCCCAGGATGACATTCGTCCGGCTAGATCTGGTTTTTGCAATATTTTTTGGATTGGGTAGTCGATTTTGACGGTGATGCTGTGGTTTTGAAAGTATGGGCGTAGGCGGCGAGCTGCATGGACTAAGGACAGGGCCAACTTCTCCACCATTTGATATCTGGATTCAGGGTCTTGCAGCGTTCTGCTAACGAAGTAGACAGGATGCTGCGTGCCCTCTATTTCTTGGACAAGCGCGGCGCTAATAATGTGGTCGGTGGCTGTGATGTACACTAGGAGGGGTTGGCGAGTGTCCGACTTGTGGAGGATAGGTGGTGAGGTTAGGGTGGTTTTTAGTTCTTTAAAGATTTGTTCACAATCGTCAGTCCACGTGAACCGGGTGGATTTCTTAAGGAGTTGGACTATGGGTTGGGTTTGCTCAACCAGTTTGGGCAGGAAGCGGGAAATGGCTGTAAGGCGGCCTATGAAGCGTTGGACCTCTTTGATGGTAGTGGGACTGCGCATCTCGATAATTGCCTTGCATTTTTCGGGATTGGCCTCAATGTCGCGCTGGGTCAACATAAATCCAAGAAATTTACCGCGGTCGACTCCGAATACACACTTGTCAGGGTTGAGGCGAAGGTTGTATTGGCGTAATGCGGAAAAGACCGCTGAGAGGTCTTCAGCATGTTGGTGATGGCTTGGAGACTTGACAACCATGTCGTCAACATATACCTCGACACATTGTCCCATTAGATGGCTGAAAACTTTGTCCATCAGTCGTTGGTAGGTTGCTCCAGCGTTCTTAAAACCAAAAGGCATAACTCTATAGAAGTAGTTAGCATCGTCCGTGATGAAGGCGGTCTTGTTCATGTCAGATGCGGCCATGGGGATTTGTTGTATCCATAATATGCATCCAAAAAACTAAGCACTTTATTCCCTGCCGCGTCGTCAACAAGTCGGTCGATATTGGGTAAGGGGTAGGCATCGCAAGGGCAGGCCTTGTTTAGATCCGTATAGTCTACACACATCCGCCATTTGCCATTGGCTTTCTTCACCAAGACTACATTCAAAAGCCAAGTGGTGTATTGAGCTTCTTTGATGAATTCTGCGCTCAGTAACTTGTCGACCTCAGCCTTAGCCGCTAGGCGGCGTTCTTCGCCAAGTTTGCGCTTCTTCTGGGAGATGTATCGGGCTTCTTTGTAGATGGATAGCTTGTGAGAGGCGACTAGAGGATCCACCCCTGGTAAGTCAGCGGCTGACCAGGCGAAAAGGTTTGTGTTGCTTACTAGGATAGGTGTGATGATGGCACGCTCGTCAGAGTTCAAACCGGTGCCTAAGTTGATGGAGTGGCCATTGGGAAGCGCTAGGGGGGAGGTCTCCTCAACTGGTTTGAGACGAACATCTCGGCCTACTCTGGGATCTAGATCTTCGCCTGATAGGGCGATGCCGAAGCCAGGTGGTCGCTCAATGTGGTTGGTTTGTTGAATTGGGAGTTGTGGACGCAGGTTGGCCATATAGCATTCGCGTGCCAAGCGTTGGTCGCAGTGGACGGTGAGGATGTCTCTGGAAGGAGAAGGGAACTTCATGGCTAAATGGGGGGTGGAGACGATAAGGAAGCGGATGGGAATGGTTTTGGTTTGGGTTTCGTCACAAAACACGGTGTGAAGGTCATTGTAGCCGCGGGTGGACACTTGTTCGCCAGAAAAGCCATAGATTGGTTTGTCATATGGGACCATGGCGGTATCCAGGAGCTGGAGTTTTTGATAGGTGGCCCAGTAGAGAATGTCAACAGAGCTGCCCTGGTCGACAAGGACTTTCTTAACGACGTAGTTCTCGATTTCGACGGTGATGACCATGGGGTCGTCTTGTTGATGGTCGAGGCCGTGAAAGTCTTCGTCTGTGAAGATGATAGGAGGCATGCGACGTCTGTGGTGAGAATGGGTGATATGATTGATGGATTGAATATGGCGGAGGTGTTTCTTTCTAGCAGAAGAGGTGGATCCTCCACTAGTGAAGCCACCAGAGATGGTGTTGATAGTGCCACGTAGAGGAGGATCGCTGGGGGTGATGTCGGTGTGGGCCGGTTGGGGTTCCTGGTTGGCGGGTTGGGTTGGGCGTCTGTTGTCGCGAGAGTCGTGTGTGGGGCGTCTATGTTCGGATCGAGGGGGTGGCAGGATCGAGAGGAATGATCATCTCTACGGATGAAACGGCGAAAGTAACAAGCACGGACCAGTTCTTCTATTTTATCCTGGAGTGCTTTGCAGTCTTCTGTGGTGTGGCCATGATTGCGGTGGTAGCGGCAATACTTGGTCATATCAGCGTTAGGAGGAGTGGTTGTCTTGCGTGGTGGAGGGATGAGGTCAGCTTGTAGGGCCTCATCAAGGATGCGAGATCGGGCTATAGTAAGATGGGCATATCTGGTGAAGCGGGGTTGGCGGGGCTCGTGTGGGCGGGTATCAGGGCGGGGAGGTTGTGGGGTAGGGTTGGCGGTGGTGGCTCCATAATCATTGCAGAATTTGGTATGGAGGGTCTGCATTTCCTCCATGCGGACATAGTCGGCCGCATGTAATTTAAGTTCGTGCATAGAGGCAGGTGGGTGGAGGTAGACGTTGTTGGCGAAGGGGCTGAGTTGTAGGGTAAGTGCCATGCACTAGAGGATCATCTCTTGGTTGAGGTGTGGGGTGCGAAGAGCTGCCTTACTGAAGCGATATGAACGCTTTAAGTGGTTCGCCTTGTTCTTGTCTGATGCTAGGAGGGAGATTGTGGTAGTTTGATGTGGACGGCTGCCGGCGACATGGGTGGAGAACATATGGGAGAGAGCGTCGAAGTTGTCGATGGAGTAAGGTAGAAGGGTTGTGAACCATTCTAGAGCAGGGCCCTTGAGGCTGGTGGGGAAGGCTTTGCAGAAGACCACATCTTGGGATGTGTACAGGGCGACATGGGTGATGTAGACTTTGAGGTGTTCATCAGGGTCGGTTTCACCAGTGTAGCGGTCCAGTGTGAAGGGTTCCCACTGGGCAGGAAGATGAATGTTGGCGATAAAGTCGGTGAAGGGGTGACGACGTCTGGGCTGGTGGGGTGGGAGCGGATGAGGAGGGATGTGATGGTTGATCATAATGGGGAAGGTGGAGGTGAAGTTGTGAGGGGGAATGTGGGTTGTTGGAAGGTATTGTGGGTTGTAGGGTGGAACATGTGCAGTGTGTAGAGTGGTAGGTATGTTGTAAGGAATCTGGGTGGTGGGGAGGGTAGCAGCAGGGGTACGGGCCGCAGTATGTCCTGGTTGAGTGGATGGGAAGTGAGTGGGATGGGTGGAAGGAATGGGTGTTTGTTGGATGGTGGTGAAGGTGTGAAGGGTGGGGTTGTATTCGCTTTCCTCTTTTGTGGGCTAGAAGGCCGGGGACCTTGCAGCCTCAGACGCCTCCTTGGCCTTTCCCTTCAGGGTGGGATCAACTTCGATCTTTCGCCTAAGGCGAGAGTTCTCTTGCCGCAGCGCCTCCATCTCATCAGCGTTGCGTTTCTTCAGATCTGTTAGTTCTTGTTGCATCTTCGCCTAGCCGTCCAGGATGGCAACTAGGTCAGGGGTGATGTTAGCAGGTCCTGAGGGACCAGCATCCGCCTGCTTGTTCACTCTAGCTCTGCTGCAGGTTGAAACCATCTTCGGAGAAACACGGGTACTAAGGTGTTCGTCTCGTGCCCCACGGTGGGCACCAATTGTTCCTGCAGAGAACAAACAAGATAAGTTAGGCACAAGCGTCAATTTACCCATGTAGTCCATTATCTCCTCAGTTGGCCTCTTCCCGGTTGGTACATGTCTGCTTGGACCCAGGAGGGGTTACCTGCAGAAGGGACTTCGAAGCTCAAGTGAGTCAAAGCTCTCAAAAGGTCAAATCAGGTGATTAATAGAGTAATGAATGCGTACCTTTAATTATTGGGGTCCACGTGTATTTATAGAGTATTAATTATGTCTGGTTATGCTATGGACCGGGCCCTGGCTTGGGCCTTAGCTTGGGCTGTAAATGGGCATGGGCCCTAACCCAGGCCCTAAGGTGGACCCATTGAATACTAAGGGGGCTTTGATTTTGTTAAGTATATTGGGGTTGCCGGCCTAAGCTGACTACTTTCCTTGGCGGTTTGTGTTGCTCATGTGTTGTCTTAGGCAGGTTGTTTCTCTAAGTATTTAAGTTACCGGTTTAGGCCGGTTAGGCTTAGGTTAGCCCGGCCTAGGCTGACTACTCGAATTCTTTGGTACATAGGCATCATTTTATTATGTTCTGTTAAGTTGGCTTGGTGTGGTACATGAACTAAAAAAATAAAAATAATAATTTTGTTTGTACTAAAATTACTTTTATTATTTGTTATCTACACATATTTAAAATCTATACCTATATATAAAAAATATTATTCTTTTATATTTGTTTTTCAATTTTACTATTTAAATAATTTTTTTATTAAATTAATTATTTTATTAATTTTACTCTTTAATTTTTTTTAATTTAACCATTTTTTTATTTGATTTTTTTAGATTTAACCATTTTTAATTATATGTTACATACCAAATATATAAAAAAATATTTACAATAAATTTATAAAATATTTATATTTATAATAAAATTATAAAATGAGTTTTTATTATCATAAAAAATTTAACACATGTGGCGCTTGTTTTCTTACTAATTGTACTGTAAATAAAATATATTAATATTGTAGTGAATTACCTCTTATCCAAAGATTTATTACACACATAAATAGTTTGTAGTTTTTAAGACAAAAGTATATTGTTATGTAATTATAATTTTAGCTTTTTTATTTGTTAACGTTTTTGGTATTTTTATTTATTTTTTAAAAGTTGTACAGATTTTTTCTATTTTGAAGAAATGAATTTATTTAAATGTACTAATTACATTTAAAATATTCATTTACTTTAAAAATTGTAAGTTTCTTTTTTCACTTTTCAATTTAAATTATTGATACATCAAAATAAGGTTTTTACAGTTTTTGCTATGTATTGTAACTTTCATAGAGCATAATCTAATAAAATATTAATTATTAAAATTGGTTAACTGATATTTTTTAATTTAAAATACAAAAATAAAAAGTAAAAAACATCCAAAATATTAATTAATTGTCTCTATAAAATCAAAGTAATAATAGATAATAAAAAATATATTAAAATAGAAGAAAATCAAATAAGCTACAAAAACATATGAAGTCTACTAAATAACCGTTTTAGAAATTTTGTATGAAATCTAAATTGTGTTTTTTTTATGGCAGTAAAATATTAATTGAATAAAGGGAGCATTCGGGGTACTCCAATTTTTTTACAAACAATAAATAAATGGAAATACAAACACATAAATTGTTTAATTCTTGTAAGGCAGAAAATAAAAATGTATGTTGTCTATATATTTTACAAACAGAAAATATATTCAAGTTCAAGTTCAACACCTGTTACCCCGCTGAAATATGCTTTACAAAAAATGACTTTTTGGCTTGTGACTTTTACCAACATTATAAGAGTTGTCACTTGTTATTTAGATCATTTGGTGTGACTTACAAGATTATCTTTTTTTCTGATTTTGTATGTACTTGTATCTAAATATATTAACCACAAACAAAAAACCTTTCCATTTGTATTAACATATGACTTTTATGCACTAGATTAGACTTAAACATCATTCAGAATACGATAATTTTGCTTTGAAAATTTTGTTTATTATCTAGGTCCAAACATTTAATTGAGTTAAACAAACATTTTCCTCAATATCTATCTTTTTTTACCTAAAAATGTTGTTTATTTGTTTCCATATATTCTAAACCATGACTATCCAAACACTTCTCCAAATCATATTTTTTTTATTTGAGTTGTTGTAATCCAAATTGCTAAAAGTGTTGTATGTGTAAGGCCCCATTTCTTTTCTGACCTAAAGTTAGTGGGCTGCCCCTAAGTGGGCCTAAGGGTTGGCCCAGTGTATATAAGCCCTGCTACGTTGCCCTAATAGAAGGTCTATGCTTTCCCTTTCAGAACCAGCCGCCGCAGCCGCACTCTCCCCGTTAGGGTTCCACCGTGTTGTCAGTCCGCCTCCCGTTTGGCCGTTCCTAGCTCACGTAAGTGCCCTCGGACTCGTAGTCTCCTTCCCTTGGTCTGTTTTT